>OFFQ01000006.1_pt1 | contig 240391 bp, 204 predicted proteins | sample 1521411 | NCBI WGS metagenome assembly OFFQ01 (sample SAMEA3504110, study PRJEB24116) | mouse gut metagenome | biome: mouse gut; feature: mouse-associated habitat; material: faeces | place: Denmark | collected 2011 | reverse complement strand
CACAAATGCCGGAATATCCACACAGGAAATCCTTGACACATATACAGAACGGTGGGCAATCGAATTATTTTTCCGTCAGAGCAAAAACAGACTCGCGCTGGACAAATATCAGATCCGCTCACGGCAGGGAATCGAGCGGTACTGGCTGATTATGTCATTGGTTCATTACATGTGCTGTATGTATTCCGGGAAATACAATACCTTCGAGGAAGGATACTGGTATTTTCAAGATCAAGTCAAAACAGAGCGAATCGGTAATCTGCACCAGTTCATAAAAAATGGTGCGTCACTTGAAGCTGTTTTGAAATTGGTAGGGTAGTTTTGTGCAAATTTCTATATTTGCTCATTTATAGTAATATGAATAAATATTGATCACAATAATGCTTGCTGCGGAGAGAAAGCCAAACCAGGGGTCTTCCGGTGTAGCCCCAAGGAGCAATGCCAGTAAAATCCAGATGCTTCCTGCAGGCACAACGAATACCTCCAGCCAATCCTCAACACATAGTTCCGTTTTTCTGCGTATTTTTACAATTTGTAAGCTTGCCTTTATCAACAGAAACCAGATTATTTTTGATCCGGCGACCCACAATATGTCCGTCCCGTCTTCCTGCTTCCGGGGTAAAAGTTCCTTTCCGTAAAATATCAGCAATTCAGCGCACATTCCGCTTAAATACATAAAAACTGTCACAAGGATAAGTGTGCGGGCAGAATCCTTATATAGGTATCTTATCGTGCAAAAGAATAAGATTATAAATAGCGGCGCATTTAGCCAGGCAATTTCAAGATACGCCGCGTTGACATAAGTGATAATGTAAAAAACAGCAAAGTAGCCGCCCCATCCAAGCAGATCCCGCCGCCGACTGCGGTCTTTCGGGTCTAAAATATTCTCGCAAAAGATGCGCTGCAAAACAGTTGAAAAAATCCCTGTCATAAAGTGCGTCAGAATCAACCCCATATTTTCCCCTTCAGGCTTAGCAAATAGTATTTCTTGACATCTTCTTTATATTGTCTGCTTATTTCCAGAATCAGTCCGTTATCCAATGTGACTCTGTTTGCCGAATACTCTAAGATAAACAGCGGATTAACCAGGAAGGATTTTCCAAGCCTCAAAAACTTGATATCCGCTCTATTTACCACCTCCTGCACTTCTTCCATCTTTCCATAGAATACATGCTCATTTGTCATCAGGTTTTCCGAGGCTGTACTAATGTGAATCACTCTCTTGTCACTTTGAAAATAACGAATTTTTAGAAGCGGAATCCGATAATGCTTTTTACAATAGGAAAATGAATAGCAATCGTAAGAATTAAACCGCGTGTTTATGATGCAGGCCATCAACTCTTGAAGCACTGTCTGTTGCAATGGCTTTTTTATAACCGTATAGGATTGGACTTCCAGCATTTTCTGAAAATACTGATCGTAGCAGGTAACAAACACAATTACTGCTCTTGTATCTTTCTTCCTTATTAATCTGGCTGTTTCAATGCCGTTTATCCCCATCATCTCTACATCCAGAAAAATAATATCCATATTTCCCGTGATGTCTATTTCACATAACAAATCTTCGCCGCTTAAAAAGCAAAAGATTTTCGCGTTTTTTGAAAGGCTTGCCATGACCTCATGCATCATTTGCTTCTGCCGCTCTAATTCTTCCGGTATATCCTCACAAATTCCTATCCGTAGCACTATTCGTCCCCCATTTTATATTACATCGTGCCGTATCTCTTCTTTATATCTGATTTTGTGATGTTTCTTACCATAATGGCATTATAAAATGTATATTTATAAAATTCAAGGGGGAATTTTTCAATCTGTTTTCGATATTAGTATTACAATAAATCCCGAATGTTTTTTGTGGTTTTTTTATTTTTCATGAATACATTCTCGGCGGTTCCATTAGCCGAACTGTGTTTACCAAATCGTTATACAAAGCACAAAAAAGGGGAGCTGTAGCAATCGCTACAACTCCCCAATCAATTATAAATTCACTGCCCCAATTGCTCCGCCAACCATTCCGCCGTTACTGGATAAATCCTGTCCCGTTGAGGATGTAACAAAAATATTGTCACACTCACAATGGCAGGTGCATTCGCAATAGCAGGTTGCTCTTGCCTGCATACCAGTTACTGATGTTGCGGGTTGGTTTGTTAAGATCGCAAAACGCTTTAAGTACCATGTTCTTCTCTTTCATGTTTCACCCTTTATCTATAACCAAATTACCATTTTTTAAATGAAAAAGCACATCGGCCTGATCCGCAAATTCATTTGAATGTGTCACCGCTATAACACAGCGTTTATTTACATGTGCACTATTTTTTAACAATTCTGTAATATATCCCGCCGATTCGAAATCCAAACTTCCTGTTGGTTCATCCGCTAATAATATACTTGCGTTTGAAGCTAATGCCCTTGCAATTGCCACCCTTTGCTGTTGTCCACCGGAAAGTTTCTGAACATTTCGTTTTGCCTCTTCTCTGGTTATCCCTACTTGTTCCAGGATGGGAAAAGGAGATTCCGTAGTGACAAGGCTTATATTTTCAGCTGGTGTCATATAATCAATTAGATTATATGACTGAAAAACAAAGGCAATATTTTCTTTTCGATGTTTTTCCAAGCCTTTTTTTACTATACTTGATCCATTAACAATAATTTCCCCTTTTGTTGGAATATCCAGTCCCCCTATTAAAGAAAGTAATGTGGTTTTTCCGCAGCCGGACATCCCCTGAATCACATATAAAGTTCCTGCTTCAAAAGTATAGTTGATTCCTCGTATAACTGCTTTTTTATTCCCGTTATAACAGAAACCTAGATTTCGCAATTCTAAAACTTTCTCCACTTTTTATTCTCCTTCAATCCTTTTTTGCCAAAAGTTCCTTTGGCTTCATATTTATTATTTTTGCTGATGCAAGCAATGTAGAAATAACTATTAGCAATAAGCCTACCGTAAATGAAAGCACATAATGCTGTGGCATAATTTGAACTTGAAAATCAAATTCTTTTTGGCTGTAGCTGCCCGTCAATTGATCATATAGTTGGCTGGCGTCAAGTTGGCCGGCGCCGCTCGGCAAAATTTCCTCTGTCTGCTGATCCATATTTTCCATTTGTACATTTTGTATCTGCCTCAAAAAACTACTTGCCAGATTTTCAATAAAAGGGCTTAAAACATATGAGGCAGTAAAAGAAACGCTCGATATAATTAACACCTCTGCTACAAATTGCGCAATTACATTTCTTTTTGCTATGCCAAGTGAAATCAGTATCCCTACTTCTTTATTCCTTTCCTTTGTCCATGCAGCCAACAGCAAGGTCAAAACAACTGCAAACAGGAGCAAAATGACAACCATAAAGATATTAATCATGCCGCGCATAGAGTTTAATGGAGTTGACATTACATCATAATCCTCGCTGTCAATATCTAATTTCAACGTTTTATTTCTTAGTTCTGGTAGCGAAGACACTTGGTTGTATATATTTTGAATTTCCGCAAAATCATTAACAAAAATGTCTATTGATTCATAGCCAAATCCATCCGCAAGTTTTCCAAACACACGTTCTAATATTTTATAAGGAAGGAATCCCTGATTTCCTGCTCTGCCAGATATAGAAATGGCATTTTCCCCCTTTCCCTCAGTTCCTGTAAATATGCCAACAATCTCCAGCTTTACCAAAGCGTCATATCCCATAATGTCAGCATCAAGGCAATACAGTGTTATGGCGTCTCCCACATGCAAATTGTTATACTCTGCTAATTCACTTGAAATCATGATTGCATTGTCATCTTCCGCAGTGAGGTGCCTTCCTTCCTTTAACTGCAGATATCCATTTAAGAAACTGTCTGCTTTCTCTGAATCAATGGTCAGGTAATATGGCGACAATGCTCCATACTCGGTAGTGCTACTATTATATTGCGCCGGTAGGTACTCAAAATCTACCGCTGCGCCAAAAAATCCACCAGATATTGTACTCCCTATTTCCGAAACTCCCGGTATTGTCAGTATTTTATCAATAATTTCCTGGGTAATATAATCACCCTGATATACGGAGGCACTTCCCCATTCCTGTTCCGTTACTTGGCCATACCCGGCTTTATCCGTATCTATTTGAAGAACCAGTTTTTCACTGGCAGCCATCCTGATTTCCCAAAAGGCATTTTCGCTGGCTTGCTTCATTGCAGCACCCGCAAGCAACAGTAAAGAGACAAGGCATATGATAGCCACCAGAATAAGACTCTTTATTTTATGTCTAACCAAATATAATGACCCTCTTTTTATAAACTGCATTTCTCTCACTCCAATTTTGTTAAAATTTGTTGCGGTCGAAACCGCAAAATTGATAACTTAAATCCAAGACTTGATGCCATCATTAACAGCAATTCAACTACCAGTATGCGTAACAATGTAATAACATATATCTTCCAAACCGGCACGCCTATGCATGATATACCTTCAAAAACTTTTTTTTCCAATTCTTGTATTATTTCTTGTGACATTATTGCAGCCGCACCAGCCGCTACCAAGTATGCCATAAGAAATACAATCATCAATTCAAGAAACAACTGTAAGGATAATTCCGCTTTTGATTTTCCCAGAGACATTAGAATACCAAATTCCTTTATTCTACCTTTGTAGCTAAACTTCATAAATAATAGCAATACTATAATCCCAACCACTACAATTCCGCTTAACAGGGCATTTACGATTTTTCTTACAAATAAAATATTATCTTCCACTCTTTCATACCCAGTGGTATTTTTTTGTATAATACATTCGTTCTTTCCAAATCCGCTTTGCTTTCTCACATATTTAATAATGTCATCTGTCATGGCAGGATCTTTTACAAAAATTGTGGCAGCTGAATATTCCTCCGGCAGAGCCATATTTAACTGTTCCAGCAATGTATGAGTGGTGAACAACAGGTTTTCCCACCTACCAACAGTCGGCTGTAATTCTCCCCCCCCCTGTTTTTCTAATATTGTATATATCCCAACTATTGTAGCAATTACCTGCTCTTCCGTATCCTGTAGTAAATTGACATATTCACTATCTATCATAGCCAGTTCCGCCGGTGCTATTGATACTGTATCCCCCACAGAATAACCATTATATTTTGCAAGTTCATCACTGATTATGATTGCAAATTTATCTTCAGGACTTATATGCCGTCCTTCTTCTAATTTAAATATTTCCCTTGTAAAATAATCATTTAACTCAGAATGGGTATCCCCATATGCAAAGCCCGCATTATTATTTTCTGAAGCGTTTTGTCCATGAATAAACTCTATATCTTTGCTAGACACTTCCCCTTTTTTTTGTAAATTAACAGAACCAATTTGTTTATTTTCACTGATTTCCTGGATCATCTGACTAGACAAAACCAACTTACTTTCGCCCATATCCTCCATATCCACTGTATTTGGATATATATATATGATACCTCCTATTTTTTCCCTTAGATTTTCTGCTATATGTCCCGTGAATTCCATTATATTACATCCCAGCAACACAAATGTGGTGATAAACATAAACAACGCAAATAAGATGCTGTTGCTCTTTTTATTACGCCTTATATAAATAAAAGACCTTTTAATGAGCGTCATATTGACAACCTCCGTTTATTTTTCTAATTATAATCATTTAAAATGTATTTCACGTCTACATAAGATGTATTTTTAATGTACTTAAGCACACAAAAAGGGCATTTGAGTATTAAAAAGCAAATGCACAAATGCCCTTACATTATTTCCAAGCAAAGCGTAAAACACACGCCATTCTCAATATTTTCAATTTTATAGAACGCCTCATGAAGTTCTAATATCGTTTTTACAATATATAATCCCAGGCCACTGCCACCTGTGTTCCGGCTTCTGGATTTATCAACTCTATAAAATGGATTAAAAAGGTTCCTTATGGCTTCTTCAGAAATCTGCGTGCCTGTGTTTTCCACTTTCAGCATACACTGATTCTCCCGCCTTGTCAGCCTGACCAACACCTCCTCCCCCTTAGGAGAATAAGTGATTGCATTGTTTATTACATTGGATATCGCTTTTTTTATTAAAGAACTATCAACCACACAGAATATTTTTTCTTCCACAGAACATTTTAATTTAACCGACCTACTATATGCATATTCCTCATAAGATAAACAGCAGGAATTTACCAGCGCACCCATATTAGTTTTTTCAGGATTCAGTTGATACCCTGTTCCCTCGATCTTGGAGACCGATAAGATTTCTGCCACCATATTTTCCAATGACTCAATGATCTCTTTCTCATAGGCCAGATACTTATCGCGGTCCTGATAAATCCCTATTTTATAAATCATTCCCTCTACACAGCATTTCAACAAAGTAATAGGGGTCTTAAGTTCATGCGACACCGCTGCAAAAAAATCTTTCCGCTCCTGCTCCATTTGCTTTTCTTTTACAATATCTCTCTGAAGAAGTTGGTTGGCATGATTCAATTCCTCCATTGTTGCCACTAAATTATCAGACATTTCTTCTAAACTATTCGCTAATATTCCGATTTCATCCTGCCTCGATGTATTAGGAGCCCAATCCACTTTCAGATCCAATAATGCCATTTGTTTAGACTTTTTACTTATGTCTATAATGGGCTTTGACACATATGTTGCACATATTAACGCACCTATAAAAGACAGAATGATACCAAACACTAAAATGACCGGGCATAAACTTAGTAAGCTCTGCTTAACTTCATTTACTTTTTCTGTCGGAGCATATGTTATCAATAAAGCAGGATCTTTATCTATGCCATCTATTGTTTTTGTAATAATAGATGTTGTGTTTTCAAAACTAAAATCTTTCAAATAAGCCATACCATATTCATATAGTACTGTCAATTCCCCATTCGCACCACTGGAAGATAATCTCACCATTGTTTTATGTGCATTACAGAATTTTTGTATGATTATCTCATGATTATGCATCTTATCTTCCTGTATATCATTATATAGTTGTTCAAACTCTTCTTCAAACTGCTTAGTAACCTGATTGCGAAAGGTTCTGGGCATATAGACCAATATCCCAATATAAATCATAAGGCTTGTAACAAATAGCATCCCTAAAAATATAAAAAAAATTTTTAAAGCTATGCTTCTTTTAATTATGCCCAACAATTTTATATCCCACCCCTCTTACCGTTTCTATGCAATCTGTATTTAATTTTCTTCTCAGATTCATAATATGATGATTTACAAGACGATCATCACATTCATAATATTCATTACCATGGATTTTTTGCATCAGCCTTTCCCTTGATAAAACCATTCCCTGATTCTGCAGCAATATTTTTAGAATTTTAAACTCAATGCTTGTCAAAACAATTTGTTCATTATTTACATATACCTCATATTTCTCCTTATTTAACCGAATATTTCCACAAACTAAATCAGAGGACTCCATCCGAAAACCCTGTCTCCTTCTTAGCGCTGCCTCAACTCTTTTCATTAAAACAGGAAATGAGAAAGGTTTTGTAATATAGTCATCTGCCAGCACATCAAAGCCTTTAATTTGATCCTTTTCATCGTCCAAAGCTGTCAGCATTAAAATTGGCACATCCGACTCCTGGCGGATCAATTCACATACAGCATAACCATCCATCTTGGGCATTAAGATATCTAAAATAATTAAATCATACACATCTTTTTGAAAGGCTTTTATTCCCTCTACCCCATCGCTGGCCAAATCTACTATATATCCAGATTGTTCCAGGCAGGCTTTTAAAAAATCCTGTATTCCTTTTTCATCTTCTATTACTAATATTTTCCGTCTCATTTCGATTTCTCCATACTCGTTAACCAATGTTCCCCAGTAATTTAATTGTTATGCCATTATACAATATTAGACTCTCAATAACAATCCTAAATTTTAGTATATAGATTCTCAAAACAAAACAATGACGTATTTTGTTTTACCTGTCATTTTTGTTACATTTCTGCACCGGGGCAGAAAAGGAATTTTCTATAACCCAGACCATGTCTGAAACGTGGCATCTACATATTGACTGTTAAGGAAAAAGACGGCGACAATGCCAAAGGCTCTGATTTAAGCAGGGAGAAAATTTCCGCCGCCACTTTCTGTGCTACGGAAAACCTCTGTCATTTCATCTGGCGCGTTCCACAAGGAAACCTGCTCCACACAAACATATGTTCTACAATAATACATATATCTTCTGGCAAATGCTTTTCCAGATAAGAATCCAAAGTCCCCAGTTTCACAGACCCCTTATTTTGCAGACAAATATACCAGCGAATCATATTGTTCAGCACATCCTGACCGAATAATTCATTGTAGCATCCCTCATAATCATTAACATTGAGAATTTCATAAAAGGAAATTCCTCCTCCGTCTTTTCCACATCGACATAGTTCCCATCCTTATCCAAAAAACCTTGAAATGTGCTGCTGATCCAAGCGCTTTGCGTATTTTTCCGCCCACATAGCTTATTTTACATGCTTTACAACTATTTCCTCAGAAATATACTTTTCCCGTTTCATTTCAGCCTCCCGTACATGATTTATTAATTTTCAAGCAATGCAATATGTCTTTAATTTGTATTTTAGCACATATTTCTTAGTTCTGCCAATCCATAGCCAGAAAAAGCGCATAAATAACCACATATATACAGGGCCACCGTACAATCACGGCAGCCCTCGTTACAAAATATCGCAGCATATATACGTTCAATCCTTTTATCCAAATTAAACGTTTCCTATTTCCGTTTCATCCCCCCGTAACCCCCGCCAGCACATCAAACACCCGGCGCAGGTTCAGACGACCATATCCCCACTCCCGGGAAGGATAACTGATCTCGGTGCTCCGCACCGCCCCCTGTATAAAATAATTGCGCACCTCCTCCGTCTCCGCCAGCAGGCTGTTGCCCTCCACCACGGCCCATTGCATGAACTGCGCGGCGGCTCCTGCCGTCAGTGCGGCCGCCAGGCTGCTTCCGGTACGCCGGCCATAGATGGTGGAAATATTCACCCCTGGAGCGGCTATATCCGGGCAGATCTGCCCCATGCGGGCGAAGCCCCTGCCGGATTCCAGAAAGAAACTGTTGTTGGTATCATTATAGGTGGAGACGCAGATCACCCGGTCGGCCATGGAGGGCTCGGTGAGCGTGGTGTAGGGGTCCGGACTCAGGAAATAGCACTCCGCCGTGATAAAATCCGTGATGGGCAGCCACAGGTGGAAACTGCCGTTATATAGCTGTCCCGCCGCCGACACACGGAAATTCCAGATCCCCGCCGTAGGCTGATACACTCGGAACAGTACCAGCTGCTCCCCGGTGTTGGCCTCCACCAGCACACTCTGTATGGTGATCACCGTTCGCTCATAGATAAAGCGATGGGTGCTCTCCCCCTCCACGCCCAGACGGATGGGAGGAATGGTCTCGCCTCCCGGGGAGCGGATGGCGATGTTGAACAAATCCGGCACGCTGCCCCAGAACTCCATGATAAAACCGTTCACTCCCTCTGCCACCCGCACTTCCACGTCCCGGTAGCTGTCAATCCGTCCCAGATCCGTGGGAATCTGGCCGAAAAAGTGATGGGCCGCATTGCCCTCGTTGCCGCCCGCCACCACCATGACCCGGCTTCGATAGCCTCCCATGCAGCTGAGATACCTGGACAAAAAGCTGTTTCCGTTATGATCCCCCATGTTGGTTCCCACCCCCAGGCAGATCACCACCGGCCTTTTAAAAGTTTCGGCAAAGGAATCCGCATACCGAATGGCCAGCATAACATCCGCCTCTGTATAGGCCGGAACATCTGCCGGCAGGAAATAATACTGCCTCAGATAAGGCTTGCATTGTTTCAACTTGATCACCAGAATATCCGCCTGGGGAGCCGCTCCCAGATAGGTGGTCCCATTGTCCAGGCTGCTGCCCGCCGCCACTCCCGCCAGAGCGCTGCCATGCCCCAGTTCATCCCGGCTGGGAACGATGCTGAAGGGATCTTCCGCCTGCAGCGCCTCATTGATCTGCTCCCGGGTATAGACGGTGCCGAAGTTCAGTTCCTGGGGAGATTCTCCGTCCTGAATGGTCTGATCCCAGATGGCCAAAATTCTGGTACTGCCGTCCTCATTTCGGAAAGCCGGAGATGTATAGTCCACACCCGTGTCAATACAGCAGAAAATGCAGCCCTTTCCGGTCAGATTGAGGGGATCTCTCTGCACGGATAAAATCCCGCTGGATATCAGAGGCGTAGGATCGAAAGGCTCCTGCGAGGCGAGACGATTCACACCCATGGATTGCTCTTCAGCAAATTGCGCGGCGCGTATTTCTCCCGCTTTCCCCTGTTTTCCCCCCCTGTCGGGTCTTGTGATATCCAATTCCATCAGCCCATAAACCTTGGGGGTAAAGCGGTATTGGTACGGCCCTCTCCAACGATTTTGCGCTGTTGACAGCTTATCGTATATCACTGAGTAACCATCACCCAGAGGAATGTAACAGATATCCGATCCTTCCGTCAGCAAAATGTCCACCGGGAAGTCCACCACAATATCCACGTAATCATCCGACAAAATCTTATCCCTGCAATCCATATAGGTCTCCATCTTCATTGCAATTCCTTATGGATACTCTATGCAGCCTTCGGATAAATGTTCTGCTTCCGCAGCATATAGCTGCCGGTTTCTGTATGGATCAAAGGGGCAGATCCCTGTAGACAGAACACCCCGGCTGAATATCCCGCCGGGGTGTTCTGCTTTCTCTTCAGTTCTGTGCGTATTCCTTCAAAGTATCGCTGCTCTCCAACAGCAAATTGCTGCGGATGTCGATAACCGGACCTCCGTTGCCCTCGATGTACTCCCGGGTGATTGTAACCCGGCCGATATTGTCGTCCTTGGGAATCTCATACATGATGTCCAGCATGAACTCCTCAATAATAGAACGCAGAGCCCTGGCCCCGGTGTCCCGCTTCATGGCCTTCTCCGCAATGGCTTCCAACGCCTCATCATTGAACTCCAGCTTCACCTCGTCCAGTTCCAGAAGTTTCTGATACTGCTTTAAGATAGCGTTGCGGGGCTCTTTGAGAATCTTGACCATCATCTCCTGGGTCAGCCCTTCCAGGGTATATATCACCGGCAGTCTGCCTATAAATTCCGGGATCATACCGAATTTCCGCAGATCCTCCACCGTCACATGGGACAGTATGTTCTTCTCTTTGTCGAAGGCATCCTTCAGCATGGCGTTAAACCCGATGGAGGCGGTCTTGGTCAGCCTTTCTTTGATGATGTCTTCCAAATCGGGAAAAGCACCTCCGCAGATGAACAGGATGTTCCGGGTATTCACTGTCGCCAGGGGAACCATGGCATTTTTGCTGTTAGCCCCCACCGGGACCTCCACGTCGGCCCCCTCCAGAAGTTTCAGCATGCCCTGCTGTACGCTCTCCCCGCTCACATCCCGGGAGGTGGTGTTCTTTTTCTTGGCGATTTTATCGATCTCGTCTATGAACACAATGCCCCGTTCCGCCTTCTCCACATCGTTGTCCGCCGCCGCCAGCAGCTTGGAGACCACGCTCTCGATATCGTCTCCGATGTATCCCGCCTCCGTAAGGGAGGTGGCGTCCGCTATGGCCAGAGGTACATCCAAAAGCCTGGCCAGCGTCTTGACCAGATAGGTCTTACCGCAGCCGGTGGGGCCGATCATCAGCATATTGGACTTCTCGATCTCGATATCGTCCATGGTGCCCGTGGCCACTCTCTTGTAATGATTGTATACCGCCACGGAAATTACTTTTTTGGCATGCTCCTGTCCCACCACATACTCGTCCAGGCTGGCTTTGATCTTGTGAGGCGCAGGAATATCCTTGATGTTCAGGACGGGTTGGACATTCTCTTTTTTCTTTTTCTTCTTTATCTTCTGTTTGTTGGGAATACCGCCCTCCCCCTGCAGGTCAGCGATGTTTACGAAGCGAATGTTCGGCATGCCGCCCTTCAGCATGTTGTCCATATCCTTCTGAAACTGTGGATCGGTGAGCATCCCCTGATAATCAAACTGGCTTACCGCATCCATGGTCTTGTGCATACAATCGTCACAGACGCAGATGCTGTTGGGCAGTTTGAACATCTTTCCCGCCTTGCTCTCCGGCCTGCGGCAGACAAAGCACACATCCTCATAGTCGGCGTTTTTGTCCGAGCCGCCGTCCTTGCCGGTATCCCCGCCAGTTTTTTCGGTCTCCTCCAATTCTTCCAGTTCCTCCAATTCCTCATCCTGCTGGTATTTATCTGTCATTTCCCCATCTCCATTCTTTCCGATCTGCTTTTCCGCCGCGCCATACCCCAGCGCCCGGCCAGGTATACCGCCGACTGCGCTTTCCGAGGCTGTCATATAATAAACCCGGAAAACGTTCTTCCGGGTTTATTATAACGAATATTCTATTCGGACACAAGTAAACTTTTTATAAAGGAAAAAGTTTACTTGCTTCTTCGGTCTATGGCCTGTTTCCCAGGGTCAATTCCAACTGCATATCCTGATAGCTTCCGTTCAGCAGGCGCTTCACCACCACCGTCACCTTGGAATCAGGTCCATAGTATTGCATCACTTCCTGCAAATCTTCATAAGAAAGGATCTTCTCACCCTCAAAGCGGGTAATGATATCTCCGCTCAAGATGCCTCCGGCCTCTGCAGAGGAGCCTTCCTCCACGCCCGTCACCAGTATGCCCTCCGGCACGCCATAAAGATAGGCAAATTCTTCCGTAACAGTCTGCAGACTGATACCCATATAACCGGTCTCGCCCTCCGCCACCTTAAAGCGGGTTTCTTTGGTCATCAAATTCTCAATAATGGGCCGTGCTGCGGAAATGGGGATCGCAAAACCAATACCGTCCACCAACTCACCGCCGATTTTGCTGGAATTAATACCCACCACTTCACCGTTAATATTGACCAACGCGCCGCCGGAATTGCCGGGGTTGATGGCTGCATCCGTCTGGATAAAGCTGCCGGTGGAGCCGTCACTGAAAGTCACATTGCGGTTCAGCGCACTGACCCAGCCGCCGGAAACAGACTGCCCATAGCCCAGCGCGTTGCCGATGGCCACCACCTGCTCCCCCAGCCGCAGGGACTCGCTGTCTCCCATACGGGCCACTTTAATGGCATTCCTGGTGGTCTCATCCAGCCGGTCCATGGGAATGGCGATCACCGCCAGATCCATATCCGCGTCACTGCCCTTAATCTGGGCCTCCGCAGTGCTTCCGTTGATAAAGGTCACGGTCAGTTTGCTGGCACCGTCTACCACATGATGGTTGGTCACCAGAACCAGTTCCGTATCACTCTGGGCCACGATGATGCCGGAGCCGCTTCCTTGTTTGTCCTCCGAATAGATACGTCCCCAGAAATTGGCGGTCTCTGTATAATCTTTCACAATGGAAACCATGGCAGGCATCACATCCTCCACCATATCGGACACATCCGAACTGATGACCCGGGTATCACCTGTGGTAGTCAGCTTCACATCACTGGTGGGGGAGGCAGTGGGGATCGCGGCATTGCCCTGGACATTCCCTATCTCCCGGGAATCGGAATCCATGCCGCTGACCTGCTGTACGGCGTAAAAGCCCAGCCCTCCGAACAATCCGAAGCAAAGTCCCAGGCAGGCACAAAGCAGCAGCTTCCTGGCGAATCCGCCGGAATGTTTCTTTTTCCCGGGCTCCGGGGGCATGTTGCCGCCATTCCCCGATCCTGTCTGATAACTCTGGTAAACACCGGTTGTATGATCACCGGTATGGCTGCCGGAATAAATTTCATTTTCGTACATAACAATTTCCTCCTGACTTTCTATTTCTGAGCCCCCCAGAGGGCTCTTCTGCTCTTATGTCACTAAGTATATCCGGCATTTGTGATCAAATTGTGATAAAACTATTAATCTCCTGTGAAAACAAATTTTTTATTTAATCATATATCTTATTCCACTGTAACCGATTTTGCCAGATTCCTGGGCTTATCCACATCGCAGCCCCTGCCCACGGCCACATAATAGCCGAAAAGCTGTAAAGGAATAATCGCCAGCGAATTGGCAAAATAAGGATTGGTCTCCGGCAGATAGAGACAATAGTCGCTGGCCTTTTCCATGGCCTTGTTCTCCTCGTTGGTAACTGCCATGACGAAGGCGCCTCTGGCTTTGACCTCCACAATATTGCTGATGGTTTTCTGGTACAGCCTGGGCTGGGTGGATACCGCCACCACCAGAGTACCGTCCTCAATTAGGGAAATGGTACCATGTTTTAACTCTCCTGCCGCATAAGCCTCCGAATGTACATAGGAAATCTCCTTCAGCTTCAGAGAACCCTCCAGAGAAATGGCATAGTCAATCCCCCTGCCCATAAAGAAAATATCCCTGGCCCCCACATAGCGGTTGGCAAAACGCTGTATCTTCTCCTTCTGTCCCAGCAGCAGCTCAATCTGATGAGGAAGCCTGCGCAGATCCCGGATCAATCCCGCCACCGTATCCCTATCTATGACGCCCCGTGCCACGCCGCATTTGATGGCCAGCATATACAGGGCTACCAACTGGGCGCTGTAAGCCTTGGTTGTGGCCACGGCGATCTCCGGACCCGCCCAAGTATACAGGCAGGCATCTGCCTCCCGGGCAATGGAACTGCCCACCACATTCACGATGCCCAGCACTCTGTATCCCATGGCCTGGGCCTCCCGCAGGGCCGCCAGTGTATCCGCCGTTTCACCGGACTGGCTGATCACGATCACCAGACTTCCCTCCCCCAGCAAGGGATCCCTGTATCGGAATTCGCTGGCCAGATCCACTTCCACCGGGATCCTGGCCAGCCCCTCGATTACGTATTTTCCCGTGACCCCTGCATGGTAAGCGGAACCGCAGGCCACGATATGGATTCTCTTCACTGCCGCCAGTTCCTCATCCGTCATATGCAATTCGTCAATCACCACCTGGTCGTCTCGAATCCGGGGCGATATGGTGTCTGTGACAGTCTTGGGCTGCTCATACATCTCCTTTAACATGAAATGCTCATATCCGGCTTTTTCCGCGGCATTGGCATCCCAGTCAATGGTGACTGGCTCCTTGGTAATCTCCTCCTCATCCACGGAGAAAAATCGCATGCCGTCCCTGCTCAGTTTTACAACCTCCTGATTGTCCACATAATATACCTTGCGGGTGTATTTCAGTATGGCAGGCACATCGGAGGCAATAAAGCAGCCGTCAGCAGAAGCTCCGGCAATCAGCGGACTGTCCTTACGCACGGCATAAATTTCCTCCGGATGGTCCGCAAACAGAATGCCCAGGGCATAGGATCCCTCCACCCGGTGCAGTACCTTGGTGATGGTCTCCAACGGATTTCCCTTATAATAGTAATCCAGCAGATGTGCCAGAACCTCCGTATCCGTCTCCGACACAAAGGTATATCCCCTGTCCGCCAGCTTCTTTTTCAGGGGAATATAATTTTCAATAATGCCGTTGTGTACCACGGCGATGGTTTCCGCCGTATTCAAATGAGGATGGGAGTTGGTGTCGCTGGGCGCGCCATGGGTAGCCCAGCGGGTGTGCCCGATGCCCATGCATCCCTTCATGGTCTCCCCGCCGTGGGTCAGGTTCTCCAGTACCTTCAGCCGTCCCACCGCCTTGCGCGTCTGAATATGCTCCCCGTCGAAAACAGCCATGCCCGCCGAGTCATACCCTCTGTATTCCAGTTTGGACAAGCCGTCCAGAATAATGGGGGCTGCCTGCCTGGTGCCAATATATCCTACAATTCCGCACATATTTTCTCCCTTCTATTTAAGTTCCGCATATCCCCTACAAGCACGCACTTCCTTTGATCTATATTGGGCCGCCAAGGCGTCCCCATATAGATCAGCGCGCTCACTTCCCAGCCTCCTGGTCGGTTTTGCCGTAGCCTTTGGAGGCGTCGATGCCTGCCACATCCCTTCTTCTGTCCTCGTGGAACCAGTACTCTCTGTTGTCCGTGCATTTCAGTACAAATTTCCGGGGCAGCCTTCGGTAATGTTTTCCCAGCCAGTACCCTGCGTATTTGCAGCCGCTCTGCAAAAGCAGACCTGGAATCCTGCAGCTTTGTCTTTGCTTCCGCAGATAGCTTGCAGCCGCCTTCACACTGCGAATCCCCTCCCCCTCCGAGGGAACACCCCGAAAGACCTCCGGGTGGTCCGCCTGGGATACTCCCAAGTCAAAGTTTCTGCGGAAATACTGTCCGCAGGTGTAATTGTGGGAATGGATCACCAGAGCGTCCGCCGCATAAGCAATTCGGCAGCCCGCTTTTATGGCTTTGGCCGCATAAAGCATATCTTCGTTGAAGATGGTATGCCGGATGAATCCCCCCAGTTGATCGTAGAGATCCCGCCGGTACGCACAGCATACATTTGAGCAGAAATAAGTTTTGATCCCCAACTCAGGCAGATCCTCCTGAGACTTTACCCGGGAAGAAGGAGGATAATTGTACCCCCGCATATAAGTCTCCACTGGCCCCGCATCCTCTGCCGGAAGCTGACGGGCATAGGCCGCCGCCGTCCCAGGGGCCTTAAGAGCTGTCACCAGAGCCTCAATCAGCTTCTCGTCTCCGGGCAAAGCGTCCTGGGTCATCATGACGAAAATCTCCGCATCGGACTTTCCCACCCCGGCGGCCCGGGTACGGCCATGGTCAAATTCCTTTTTTGACAGATGGGAAACCGACACCTGCTGATGCTGCTCTAAAAATTTTGTTCCATATATCAGTTGTTCAAAATATTTTTCCTCTGTATTCATAATTATGATACGCCGGACAGGCACGGTTTGTGTTTCCAGTTTTTCGATCAGTTGGAAAAAAGATCGATCCGGCCTGTATACAGGAATGATGACGTCTACCTTCATGCTGTATATCTCCTCCTGTTTGTCTCCCTTTCTCATACCGTAAATTCGGACTGGGCATCTTTACGCCCTCCGGGCCAGAAGCCCCGGCAGTCTGCCGGAACGCAAGGAACGAGGGAGCATATATCGGCTCCCCCGCATAAATCACTGGTTCAGATAAGGACTGGTGTCAGATTTGATAATGTCGCTGTATTTCTTCACTTCCGATGTTACCTGGTACTCCTCGTCTCCAAACAGGAACTGATGCAGCCAGACCACGTTCTCTTCCAGATTCAACGGAATCACACAGCTTCCCACAGCACCGATGGTCCCTGTGGTGCGCATGCCCTCTTTGGGGAATCCTCCTTCGTCCACAATCTGATAATTGTTGATATTATTGATCATGGCCAGGATGTCATCCGACTTAATAGAAGTATAAACATTATTCATTACTTTGGTAAAAAGATTGGCCAGGGTGGTCAGATCTGCCCTTTTGGCCTGGTCCTCTATGGCCTGCAGAACCGTCCGCTGACGCTCCGTGCGCTTGAAGTCATCCCCCCTGGTATAACGGATCCGGCAGTAGGCCGCCGCCTGCAGTCCGTCCAGAAGCTGGTAACCTGTTTCCGTCACCGCATTGTAATCCTCCATATCCCTGTTTGGCATGGTATCCCGAATGATGCTGGCCTGATAATTGTTCAGGTGGGTTACCTCCTCTTCGGTCTCTATATCAATCCAGATTCCTCCCAGGCCGTTCACCACATCGATGACCGCCTGATAGTTCACAGTAACGAAATCCTTGATATCCAGATCCAGATTCATATTCAGCATGGCAATGGCCTGCTCCGCGCCGCCGTTCTTATATGCCGCGTTGGCTTTTTTGTATTTGTCGCTTCCTATATTGAGGTAAGTGTCACGGAACACGGATACCAGCTTTATCTCTCCTGTATCCAGATTCACTGAAGCGATCATCATGCTGTCACTGCGGCTGCTTTTGTACAATTCCGCAGAGTTGGTGGCATCAACGCCGAAGAGCGCTATGTTCCAGTACCCCTTCATAACCGGGTCCTCCTTCACCGCCTGGTTCACCACAATATCTTCCTCCGAGAAATCCGCAATGTGAGGACCGGCGTTCCCGCCGCTTTCCGGCTCTTCTCCCGTCACCTGGAATACCTTCACCACCACCAACAGCATCACCAGAATCACCAGGATTTCCACAGAAAAAATAATAATTCTGGATATCCTTCTGGAGCTTCTGGATTTCCCTTTTACCTTGTTTGCTTTTGTCGCCATAATCCTTCTCCTTGCCTTACGTAACATGCTTATACTATGCCTTTGCGGGCGTACAACTGTATTCGTTCCTAATAGGCGTTTTTGTTGACAAAGCCTGTGAAAAACGTCAAAAAGATTATCTTTATGTCAAAACCCATAGTCCAGTTCTCAATGTAGTAGATGTCACAGTCAATCCGCTTTTTGATGGAAGTATCTCCGCGATAGCCATTGACCTGTGCCCATCCTGTAAGGCCGGGCCGCACCTGGTGCTTCACCATATACCGTGGAATCTCTTCCTTGAAGCGTTCCACAAAAAGCGGTCTCTCCGGTCTGGGACCTACCATACTCATATCCCCCTTCAGGATATTGAACAACTGGGGCAGTTCGTCCAGACTGGTCCTGCGCATAAACTTGCCGATTCCCGTAACTCTGGGATCATCCCGCACAGTCCACGCTTTTTTCTCCGCGTCTTCGGACTGCTGCTCCATGCTGCGGAATTTGTACATATAAAAGGGTTTGCTGTGCAGCCCCACCCGCTCCTGCCTGAAAATCACAGGACCTGGGCTGCTGATCTTGACCAACAGGGCAAGAAACAGCATTACCGGAGAGAACAATACAATGCCGCAGAGGGACCCCAGGATATCCATGGCCCGTTTTATCACCTTGTTGCTGTTGTTGGACAGAGGCACATAACGGATGTTGATCACCGGCAGACCCATTAAATCCTCAGTATACGGCCTGGTGGGGATTACACTGTTATAGTCCGGAATAAACTTGGTGTGTACACCGGATTTTTCGCAGATATTCACCACATTCTCCAGATTATCATAGTCCTTCAGGGCCAGGGCAATGGCCACTTCGTCCAGTTCGTTGTGTGGCAGGATCACTTCCAGATTCTGCAGCCTGCCCAGTACTTTGATCCCCTTATACAGGGTACCGCTGGGTACCGTGTCATCCAAAATACCGCAGATCTTGTACCCCCACTGGGGATTCCAGAGAAGTCTGTCTATATACTGTTCCGCCGCCCGGGAATATCCTACCACCAGTACATGCTTCAGGTTGTAACCCCTGCTGCGGATGGTCCTGAGCATGGAACGAAGAACAACTCTGCTCAGGCAGGTGAAGAAGATGTTCAGCATATAGAAAATGACCATCATCCAACGGGAATAGTTAATCTCCCGGATCACCACATACAGGATGATGATATAGAACGCCATACCCAGTGTGTTGGCCTGAAAAATGGCCAGGAACTCATGCCGACGTTTTACCGTGCGTTTCGGCCCATATACATCACATAGAAAATATACGATCACATATCCCGGGACCAGGAACAACAACACCATAAAATAGTCCCGCACAGGCAAAACACCCACATTCGGGGACTGGGCATCAATCATATAAAATTTGATGACATAAGCCAGTGCGTAGGACACCACTGTAATCATCACGTCCATCAGCACATGCAGCCTGTTAAAAACCTTCTGGTTATCCTTAATCATACGGCATCACTCCGTCGGGCCCTCAAGTTTCTCTGCTCTTTATCCTCCTTTATTCTACATGAATCCCGATACAGAAACAACTTAAGATTTTATGAAGATGCGGACAAGATCCAGCCAGAGAATCCCCTGGATCCGGCAATAATGTCCCAGGTTCCGCCAGGCAAATCTCACCTTACGGCTTTTCCCGGCGCTGTCAAAGCACCTGGCAATCCCTTCCGCATATCCTTTTACATATAGCATGCCCATTTTTTTCTTGGCAAAGAAGGCAGTTTTGATGCAAAAGCCCAAAAAGAGCAATGGTAAATTCAGTAAAAATTGCAGCAATGGCATGTTTTTGCCAATCATATAAGCATTGTTGGCGGAGGAAAGTTTCACTTTGAACGCATTGTAGCGGGAACCGGAGACGGCGCTGCCCGCATGGAGCACCCTGGCCCGGGGTTCATACATATTAGACCAGCCCTGGATCAGCGCCCGATAGCCTATATCGATGTCCTCCAGGTAGGCAAAATGGTTCTCGTCAAATCCTCCCAGGGAGAGCACGGCCTCCCGGCGATAGAGAGAAGCGCCCCCACAGGCGGCAAAGATCCGGGCAGGCTTTGTGTAACGCTCTGCCGGCTGCCCCTTCCCCCGGGCAAAGGCCCAGCCCAGCGCGTTGTATCGGTCTCCCGCATCATCAATCCGGGAAGGGTCCTGCAGAGAGAGCATCATGGGGCTTACAGAGAAAATCTGCTCATCAGACTCCATACGCTGAAGCAATGCCGCCACAAATCCGGGCATGGTCACCGTGTCGTTATTTAACAGCAGCACATAGGGGCTGTCCGATGCCTGGATTCCCACATTGACCGCATGGCAGAAGCCCGTATTTTCGGACAGGGCAATAACCTCTACCTCCGGGTACTCCTGCCGGATTATCTCCAGGCTGCCGTCGGTGGATGCATTATCCACCACAAGAGTAGAAAATATGGCCTCCTCCTGCCGGGCCCGCAGGCTGTCCAGACAGGCTCGAATATAGTCTTTTCCCTGGTAGTTGGGAATAATCACTGTAACTTTCATTTTTCCCTCAATTTGCATGTCCCCGGCTATGCCCGGAACATTTCCGTGATCCGTATTCGAAATGTCAATCATCTGTCGGTTTGCTCCAGGTCACACACCAGCTGGGGATCCCAGAGCAGCACATATCCTGCCTGCCGCAGAGCCCGGCTCAGCTTCACCCCCAGGCCCGCAAAGTCTGCGTCCGGGGAAAGATCCTTCCAGCGATACAGGCCAGTCTCTTCCTCTTCCTCATAGACCGCTCCGACCACATCCCGAAACAGTTCCCTGCACTGCTCTGCCAGCCGCAGACAGCGCAGGTCCAGGGCCTGGGCCTGCTGCACCAGAACAGCCCGGTTCAGATAACCGCTGTAGCCGTCCTTCAGCCCCAGATACTGCACCTCTCCGGAATCGCTCATCATCCCTCCCACGATCCTGCGGGCCTTTCCCAACACTCTGCCGCCGATGGCGCCCACCTCGGAGCGCTGCTCCAACAGGGGAGGATCATATTCCGTCCGGGAAAAACCCATGTGCTGAGTCATGGATACACTGGCCTTCCATCCCTGGCTGTCCGTAAAATCCTGGGTAGCCTTCACGCCTGCCTCATAGGCATACAGCTTACTCTCCGGATTAGCCGCCGTGGAAGCATTATGGCAGCGCCAGTGGTACAGCACCCTGGGAAGATGCACAATGGCCCCGGGAACGCGCCAGAGGCATGCCGCCGCCCGCAGCGCCAGATCATGGTCCTGGGCCCCGTCATAAGCTGCCCGGAATTCCAGACTTTTCATCAGTTCCGCTTCCATCACCAGCAAATGGCAGATATAATTGTTGGTCATAAGCAGGTCCAGGTTAAAATCAGGCTTAATATTGGGTTCATAAAAACTTTTGACATCCTGATCGCATTTGTCCTCATCCGAATAGAGCATCCGGGGCTGCACGCCGTGCTGCTTCCCCCGCTCCAGAGCTGCCGCCATCTCATACAGGGCATCCGGCGTCAGCACATCGTCATGATCCAGCAGGGCAATATAATCACCTCCGGCCCATTGCAGAGTCTCGTTGGTATTATCCGCAATGCTGCGGTTGCCCGAGAGACGATGGTAGCAGATACGCTTGTCCTCGTAAGAAGCAGCCAACCGCCCCAGTTGGTCATCCTCTCCCGCGTCGCCGATCACAAGCTGCCAATAGGGATAGGTCTGTCCCAGGACAGACTCAATCATCTCCCGATAATAGCGCTCCGGCGTATGATAGGCGGGAACCACCACGCTGAAAGTCACCGGCTTTTCCCAGGATCGGTCCCGCTGCTCTTCCAGCGTGCTCTCCGCCGGAGGGATGTATCGGTAATTCTCCCGGCTGCCCAAGGGCAAATGCTCCCGGATTGTAACCAAAGTTTCCCGCAGTCCGTTGCGTTTCAGATACGATATGGTTTTTCGCAGATTGTGGATATTTAGTTTGCCCATATTTTTCCCCTTGATAAATGATTCTTCCGTTTATGCCAAGATCCGGCATATAAGGATTTTGTTCTTTGTCATAACACAGAAGTCGCCCCTTGCGGGGCGGCTCCTGAAAGAAAGGATTTATAAATGAGTAAAATAACTGTTCTATAAGATTGCCTTCAGGTCTTCCGTCAGCTTCTCCACTCTGGCCTGGGCGTCTTCCAGACTGCTGCCCACAACGCCCATGTAGAACTTTATCTTGGGCTCCGTGCCGGAGGGCCTTGCGCAGCACCAGCAATTGTCAGGCAATTCAAAATACAGCACATTGGACTTGGGCAGTCCGGTCTCAGACACAGCGCCGGTCTCCATGTCCACTACTTTATTCTCCTGATAGTCGCGGAACTTCAGTACCCTGGCATCGCCGATGGACTTGGGCGGATTGCTGCGCAGCTTTTCCATAAGAGCCTCGATCTCCTTGGCGCCGCTGACTCCCTTCATGGTAATGGTATACTGAGTCTCCTTAAAGTAGCCGTACTTTTCATACATCTGCAGCATCATATCCCACAGGGTCATGCCATGCTTCTTGCAGTAGGCCGCCACTTCACAGAGGCACATTACCGCCACGCAAGCATCCTTGTCCCTGGCATGAGTGCCGGCCAGACAGCCGTAACTCTCCTCCAGGCCAAACACATAATTGTTGGAACCGGTCTGCTCAAACAGCTTAATCTGCTCGCCGATGAACTTAAAGCCCGTCAGTACCTCAATCAGCTTCACATGATAACTCTCCGTGATGGGGAAAGTCATATTGGTGGTCACGATGGTGGTCACCATGGCGGGATTCTCAGGCATAGTGCCGCCTGCTGACTTTTCCCGCAGAATGTATTCCGCAATCAGCATACCGGACATATTGCCGGTAAATGCCACATACTCGCCGGTCTTGGCATCCTTGGCATATACCCCCAGACGATCCGCGTCCGGATCCGTGGCCAGCACAATATCCGCGTCCTTCTCCCTGGCCAGGCGCAGGGCATAGGTAAATGCCTTGGGGTCCTCGGGATTGGGATAGTCCAGCGTAGTAAACTTGGGATCCGGGTTCTCCTGTTCGGGAACCACATACACATTCTTGAATCCCAGTTCGGACAGCACCCTTCTCACTGGAAGATTGCCCGTGCCGCACAGGGGCGTATATACAATCTTGATATCATCTGCCACTTCCTTGATGATCTCGGGATGGATAATCTGCTTTTTCAACTCCACCATGTAGGCATCGTCAATCTCCTTACCGATGGACTGATACAGCCCTGCTGCCATGGCCTCAGCCTTGTCCATGGTCTTCACCGTGTGATAGTCCCTGATAGCCTGCACTTCACCGATGATCTCCTTATCCTTGGGCGCGGTTATCTGCGCGCCGTCCTCCCAGTATACCTTGTAACCATTGTACTCCGGGGGATTATGGCTGGCCGTCACCACGATACCGGCGGTGCAGCCCAAGGTACGCAGCGCAAAGGATAACTCCGGCGTAGGCCGCAGAGACTCAAACACATAGGCTTTGATGCCGTTGGCCGCCAGACACAGCGCAGCCTCGTCCGCAAAGTCAGGGGACATAAAGCGGGAGTCGTAGGCAATGGCAACGCCCTTTCCCTGTGCGCCCTGTTTAATAATATAGTTGGCCAGACCCTGAGTGGCCTTCCTTACAGTGTAGAGATTCATACGGTTTGTGCCGGCGCCGATCACCCCTCTGAGACCGCCGGTACCAAACTCCAGTTCCTTATAAAAGCGATCCTCGATCTCCGCCTCGTTGCCCCCAATAGCCTCCAGTTCCTTCTTGGTATTCTGGTCGAAATAGTCGTCCTCCAGCCAGAACCGATACTCGTCCATATAGCTCATTGCATATCCTCCTCCGATTCTCTAAGTGCCGGCTTATATGCCATACACCTGTGCTCTGCGCCCATATCCCCGGGCAGGCACTGTCAAAGGTATTATAACATAATTTCTTCCATATTTACAGTACTATTTTCCGTCTGGTTCAGACAAATTTGCTTATCTCCCGACAGCGGCTAATTCCTCCCGGGTGCATTTCGTGATCCGTCGGATCATGGTTTCTTCAAATCCAGCCTGCGCCATCTGACGGATAATCCGAAGTTTTTCTTCCCGTTTACCCTCCCTTTTTCCCTCCGACCTCTCTTCTTTCATCAAATCGTCAAATGCTTTGCACATAGGCAGTTCCTCCTTTTCCATCCTGCATATCAGGCTTTTAATATGCAGATGTCTCGCAATGACGCGTTCCGCCTCCGAACTCAGACATCGAAACGCTTGGGTCTGCAGCAAATCTTTCAATTTATCCCTGTCCCGGCGGCACTGCATGGCCTGGAAAAATGCTCTCAGATCTGTATCAAACAATGCCGGATCCACAAAATCCGCCTCTATCAGGGGAAAATCATAATCGTGCAGATTCGTACCCAGCAATTCTCTGAGCCCGGACGATAAATGAAACATCTGGGACAACTTCTGCCCGCCCTCCCAATGTCCTTCCCCCAGATAGAGCACGATGGTGACAACCGGGCACAGAAAGTCACTTTTTTTCATACGGCTCTTCCTCTCCCGATAGCTACTGTAATCTTTCTTTGCCCTGTGCCCCCTGTCAAGTTCCCTCATTTGGAAACCGTAATCGCACACGTCATAGTTTATGACCCGCTCCGGCATACTGTAGTCAGACTCTGTCTCTATCTCAATGCCATAGCAGATGTTTTGTACCGCATCCTCCATCAGCACATCTCTCTCGCTCTCCCCACCGGCACTGGACAAAGACGGATATTTTCTTCTGTGCAAAACCAGATTCACGGGCAGAAGGATTTGTCTTCCACCATAAAGCACTGCGTTTACCAGTTCCGCAAATCTCTCCCGATCCGAAAAAAAAGGTCTGTCCATAATATCCTTTTTCCCATATACTCCTTTCCGGCCCCAGGTAAAGCTACGCAAAAAAGATGCACCCTACACACTTTCAGCCATCTTTATAATATTTTTGTGAAATATGGCTGATAACGCCGGAATCAGGAATAATGCTACTCCTGATATAACGCCTTGACTTGAGCAAAGCATAGAATTTCACAGAGAAGATTTTGCTTCTGTTGAAAAAATTATATGGAATTCAAAATGAAATGTCAACTGAAAAATCAAAAATCTACAGACGATTCCTTTCTCCGGGATCCCCTGTCTACGAGAAAGGCATGCAGCTCGGGAGGGGGGGAGGTGAGGCCTGTGTCAACGCAGAGACATTCCCCCCCAAAGCAAAATACACAATAAGATTGCAAAGCCGCTACTACAGCGCAGTAGACCTGTACTCAATGGAGACTACGCTGTCCTCCTGCAGAATAAAGCACAGCTTCATGCCATCCCTGGAATAGACCAACATACCGTTTTCCTGAACCCCTTCCCCATATGCCTCCAGGAGTTTTTCCAGAGAATCCCCTATGCAGATCCCCTCCGCAGTGGATACGGAATCATCTTTCAGGATCACGGCGGACACCAAATCCCGCTCCTGGGCAGGATAGGTATCAATCTCATACCCATTGTAAGTATAGATTTTGTCCAGGCCCTCAAAGGCGCAGCTTGCCGCCTCAAAATAAGAGGCCGGCTCTCCCAGGGCCTCTATCACAGGTGCCGCATCACCGTCCACTTCCACGGTCACATCCCCCACCTTAAACACATATCCTTTGAAAATCTCTTCGGGTGCGGGATCCGCCTGCGGGGACTCCTGCCCCTCCCGGGATTCCCCGGACTGGCTGCCGCCGGTGGTCACATTCACCACATCCCCGCCGATTACCCTCTCGCTGTCCCCGCAGCCCGCCAGCAAAAGCATGGCCGCCGCCAGAGTCAATGCCAATCTTCTTTTTATCCTCATTCTTTTTATCCTCATTCTTTCTATCTCCTTCTATGCTACATTCCGCCGTCTATTTTAATCGTTCATATTGCTCCGTCTTTTCCTGCTCGTAAGCGGCGATCTTCTCCTCCCATACCCGGGTGAGAACTTCCTCACCTCTGCGGTCCGCCAGTCCCGCTTCCCGCTGCAGCACCTCCCCCAGATAGGCGGTGATCTTCTCCGCACCGGACAGATTCAGATGCAGCCCTGCATCATAAGTGTCCGTGGAAAAATCCAGCCCCGTCTCCTCCTGCAGTTCCAGGAAATTAATGTAAAGCAGGTCATTTTCCGCCGCATACCCCTCAATCTGTTCCTCCCACTGGTCATACCAATAAGGATAGAGACTGGGGGCCTTCACCAGAATCAACCGAATATCGTTATCCCTGCACAGGGCGGTGATTCGATCCAGATAGTCCCAGGCGTTCTCTCCGAAACGATAATCCGCCAAAATCCTTCCCTCCGGCACATGCTCCGCAGGTTTCACATCCACCCGCATATAGTAGCCGTTGTGAGAAACTTTCGGTGTGTCAAGCAAATAGGCCACATCCGCTTTCCCCAACTCACTCCAGCGGGAGTGATAGCGCAGCAGAGGAAATACATACTCCAGAAAATGCTCCTCCTCCGTCATGGACGCCCGGATGGCGGCGGCTTTGGACAGAGACCAGCGCATGCCTTCCAGCGTCATGCGGTTATACGCCTCCCGCTGAGGCTCGTTGTACTGCATGGCCAGCACATTGAAAATTACCGCCCGGGGTTTTTCATATCGCAATGTGTCCTCCAGCAGATAGTAGGACTGCCAGATCAACTGCTGTGCGCTGCCCCGGATATAGCTGTTGATGCCGTAATCCAGCCATAGCACCGCCGGGGAAAAATTCTCATAAACCTCACAGTCGCCGATGAAGATCACATCGTGATCCTTTTCTTCTCCGTAATACTCCGCGATCAGCGCGCCTTCCACCACATCCGCGGCATATTTGGGCATCAGCAGCCGCTGTAAAAAGCACAGGCTGGCTATAATCACCGCTGCCGTGCCCATCCATTTCCATAGCTTTTTCACCCTAACTCCCGTCTGCCTGCTTTAGCAGGCACCCTGCGCCGCCAAAGTCCGGTTCCTGCCAGACTCCCGCAGCGCTTATGACATAGCCTGAATCTTAAAACTGGTTATAAATAAATTGACTGGCATCGTATCCAATACCATAGGCCCCCGCCAGCAGCACCGCCAGAAACAGGCCGTACCACACCAGAAACCGCACAGGATATGGCTTTGCCGCAATCCTGTCCCGGACGCTGCCGCTCCTTTGCAGCAGGCTCACCGTCACCAACAGCGCCAGCCCCGCCAGCAGCACGCCGTAATCCACAACGCTCAGTCCCAGTCCCAGCAGGGAACCATCCCAGAGGATATGCCAGTTCCCCTCCGTGAAAAGCGTGCCAAACATGCGGAACGTCAAGGGCACATCGCGGTAACAGTCAAAGGTGCGCAGGCAGCTCATCAACAGCACGGTACGAACCACCTGAAACAGCTTGAACCACCAACTGCCCTGCACCCGGAACCGCCCATGGAATCTGGCATACAAAGGCTCCAACTCCTGGGAAACCATGAGAATCACCCAGTTTCCCAGCCCCCAGACCACGAAGTTCCAGCTTGCGCCGTGCCAGATCCCCGTGGCCAGCCACACCGCGAAGGAAGAGAGGTAAACAGGGGCTCTCTTTCCGATACATTCTCCAAAATGTGCCCTGGCAAACCGGGAGAATTTCAGCATGGGCTTGCAGACGGATATGGGATAGAATATGTAATCCGTAAACCAGGTTCCCATGGTGATATGCCATCTGCGCCAGTACTCTTTCACTGATTTGGAAAAATAAGGACGCCGGAAATTCTCTTTCACCCCGATTCCCAGAGACTGGGCTATGCCGATGGTAATGTCAATACCCCCGGTGAAGTCTGCGTAGAGTTCCAGCGCATAAAAGAGCATGCCCACAAACACATAGGCCCCCCGATAGGTCCCCGTGTCACGGATAATGGCATTGACCCCTGTCAGGATTCGGTCGGCAATCACCAGCTTCTTAAAATATCCCCACAGAATCCTCTCCAGTCCATAGCTGAACCTTTCCCCGTCAAAACCATGCTCCGCGAACAGGCTCTGGGCCAGGTCGCCAAAACGGCTGATAGGCCCCTGTATGAGTTGCGGAAAAAAAGATACAAACAGCGCCAGCCTGCCGGGATTCCGCTCCGCCTCCACCGTGCCCCTGTAGACATCAATCAAATATCCCAGAGCCTGGAAAGTGTAAAAGGAAATGCCCATGGGCAGCGCTATGTCCCAGAATCCAAACTGTCTGGCACTGCCCACTGCCCGCAGCAGCCCGTTCACATTGGATATGGCAAAATTGGTATATTTTACCACTGCCAGAATTCCCAGATTGAACAGCAGACAGGCAAGCAGCCATCTCCACTGTCCGGACTTTATCCTGTCCTTATATGCCTTTTTCTCCTCCTTGGAGAGTTGATCTTTGTTGGCTTTTATATAGGCTTTCTGCCGCCGCCCCATATCTTCAATTCGAAGCGCCGCAAAATAAGTGGTAACCGTTGTGGCCAGAATATACAGCAGCCAGGCAGGCCCTGCGGCAAAGTAAAACAGATAGGAGGCCGCCAGAAGCAGCTTCCACTGAAACCGCCCCGGAACCAGGTAGTACAGCAGAAACAATGTCGCCAAAAAGCCTAAAAACGCATAGGATGTAAAAAGCATGGCTGTTTATTCCTCATCTTCCAGTTCCTGAATCAGGGCATATAAGGCCCGGGCGGAATTAAAGTTCTGAGGCGTAATTTTCTCCGCCGTGACCGTTACGTCAAAGCGGTCATTGATCTCCGCAATGATTGACACGATATCAAAAGAGTCCAGAATCTTGTCGTCAATCAGACTGTCACAAGTCCCGAAATCCACCTCCGGGTGCAAATCCTTCAAAATCTCCAACAGTTCTTCCATATGTCTTTTCCTCGCTTTCTTATTAAGAGTTCCGCATATTCCCTTTCACCGCACCTTCTCTTGAACAAGATTTCACCGCTTTGCGGATAAATCTTGTTCAGTGCGCTGCAAGGGCATATGCTGTTTAAGAGTTCCGCATATCCCCTTTCACCACACCTTCTCTTGAACAAGATTTCACCGCCTGAGCACTGTTCTTCAGGGTTACGCGGTCTATCTTTCCGTTGGCGGTGAGGGGCATCTGCTCCAGTCGTACCAATCGGTTGGGAACCATATACCGGGGCAGCTTCTCCCGCAGCGCCACCGCCAGTTCCCGTTCCTCCATGCCGCCCACATAGTAGAGCACGATCTTCCCCTTTATATTGTCATAGACACAGCCGGAAAGTTTAACGCCCTCCACCATATTGGCATTGGCCTCTATCTCACCCAGTTCGATTCGATGGCCCATATGCTTGATCTGGTAATCCTTGCGGGAGACGAACAGCAGCTCCCCCCGCTCATTGTACCGTCCCAGATCCCCGGTACGATAGATCCGTTCCGGGTAGGCCGTATTCAGGGGATTCTGAACAAATACCTCCCGGGTTTTCTCAAAGTTATTGTAATATCCCAGGGTCAGGGAAGTCCCCCGGATGCAGATTTCCCCGATTTCCCCCTGCCCGGCTCTCTGGTTTTGCTCATTCAGCAAAAGTATCTCCGTGTTGGGGAAGGGGCGGCCGATGGGAATGGCCTCCTCCGGCCCGAACTCTCTCTCCACCTTATAATAGCAGCACATGCCGGTGCCCTCCGTAGGGCCATACAGATTTATGAACCTGGCCTGGGGCAGCGCGGCCCTCCAGGCGGCAAACTGCTTGATGGGAAAGACCTCACTGCCGAAAGCCACGGTCCGCAGATGCTTCGGCGTCACTGTTTTAAAAGTCCCAAAAGCCGAAATCATGGTCAGGGCCGACACCACCCAGCATACAGTGTTGATGCCGTATTCATTGAGAAACTCCACCAGTTTGATGGGAAAGAGGAACAACTCCCTGGGGATCAGATAGGTGATGGCACCGAATTTCAGCGTGGGATACAATTCTTTCAGGCAGGCGTCAAAATACAGCGGCGTCTGATTGCCGAACACCGTATTTTCGTCAAACTCCAATACCTCAGACAACTGCTCAATATAGTCGATAACGGAGCGGTGGCAGGCCGCTACTCCCTTGGGCACACCCGTGGAGCCGGAGGTAAACACAATGTAAATGGGATCCGTGTCAATGGCCCGGCGGCGAATATCCTCCAGAGCCCCGCTGTCCGCCGGCGTGCGGCAGATTTCGTCGTACAGTACCACTTTCCCGCCAAAGTCAAACTTTTCCGCCGCCTCTTTTGTCAGACTGTCACAGATCAGGATCTCCGCCTGCACATTTTCCAGGATCAGTTGAATCCGGCTGGCGGGCATCTCCTCGTCAATGGGCACATAGAAATCTCCCCCGGCAATCACGCCGAAAAAGGCCGCAATCTCCCTGGGATGCTTATTCATAAACACCACCACCGGCTTTCCGTACACGCCCTGCCCATGCAGAAAGCTGCCCACGGCCCGGCTCTGCTCATGGACCTGGCCAAAAGTCAATGCCTCTTCGCCATTGGAAAAAGCAATTTTTTCCGGCTTCGCCGCCGCAATCCGATCCAGATAATTCAACACATGATTCTGCATACTTCCCTCTCCCGCGCCTCTCAGGCTGGATCTGTGTTACCGCAGCCAGATCCTTTTCCTAAAACAGTTCAACTACGCTGCTCTATACCGCCATTCGCCCCATCGTCTAACAATGCCCGGCTGCCTGAGTGACCAAATTTTCATATTCCTTTTTCAGACGCCCGCAGCAGAGCACCGCCTTCCGTGCCAGCACTTCCAGCACATCCAGAAAACCCGGCCCCAGAACATGATCCCTTTTGACCAGGGACAATTCCGTGCAGGCCAGCAGGATTACCTGTGCCCCCTGGGCAAAAAGCCTGTCCGACACGGCCTGAAACAGCGGAAATTCCACCGGTTTCCCTGCCTTCACATTTTCATAAATCAAATGCATCACCGATTCCTGGTCCTGTTCCCCGGGCACCCTACAGCTTATGTGGTGCTGTTCCAGACAGGTCTGGAACAATCTGCTGGCCAAAGTGCCGTCCGTGGCCAATATGCCCACTCGCTTCACCCCCGCCTCCTCCAGACAGGCCGCTGTCTCCCAGACGGCATTCAGGATAGGGATACCGATCTCCTCCTCCAGCTGCCTCTGAAAATAGTGGGCCGTAATGCAGGGGATGGCCAGCACTTCCGCTCCCTGGTCCGCCAGCCCCCTTCCGGCCTTTGCCATCAGGGGCATGGGATTTTCAGCGCTCTGCCCCAGTATATACCGGGTGCGGTCCGGAATCCGGGGCATACTGTGCAGAAGCACTTCCATATGTTCCTGATCCGCCGCTGCTTCGCTCATCTGAACAATCAGTTGTAAAAAATATGCCGATGCCATGGGGCCCAGGCCCCCAAGCACGCCTAATATCTTCATTTACAGACTCCTTCAGTACCCTCTCCGCCGATATAGCCCGTCCTTGTCCCGCAGTCCTCAAAGGCTCTCTTCCCTGCTCAGTTGATCTCCGGATAAGCCTCCCGGTCATAGTTGTGGGAACGGTAATGGATGCCGGAATACTCCATCAGTTCCGCGTCCGTCCACAGGAAAAAAATCGTGTGATCTGTTCTGGGAGTGGTGTCAAAATGATACCAGCCGTCTCCCACATCCACCAGATTCCAATAATGCTCCCTCTTGGTGGGGATCTTGGCAATATCCATATTTTTGATGCCGGCCCTGGTCAACAGCGCCTTGGCGGTGCAGGCATACACATAGCAGTCCCCCTGCCTCTTAGCCAGGCCTTCATAGGCCGCCCTGACCCAGTCCCCTTTCTCGGAATGATTAATGTATCCCACATTCCTGCGGATATATGTGTATATGGCCCAGGCCTTGTCCCGCTCGCTCATCTCGGGGGTAATTATGCCGGCCAGCGCCGCGTCTGCCAGCGCGTTGACCTCCTCCAGACTATAGAGCCTGGCCGCCACCGTAAGGCTCACCGTCACACTGGTCTCATTCCCCGCCGCATCCACTGCTCTGTAAATTACAGGGTAGACCCCTGCTTCCCCCAGATTGACGGCAGATGTGTCCACGGACAGCTCCAGACCGTCAGGACAGTTATCCTGGACGGTAACATTTTTCCGATAGGATACGCTGTCTCCCATAAATACCAACATATCCCTGGCCCCTGTGATCACCGGAGCCTCCGTGTCCGCCTCCAGCGTGAGCAATGCCGTTTTTATGGTCTCATTGCCCCCCTGATCTGTGAAAACGATAGCCACCTGCTGGGTACCGATGTACGCCAGATCCGGTTCCTCCCCGAAACGCAGCTTTACCTCAGTAGCGTCCTCGATTCCCGTCACAAAATCTTCCGGCTGCCGGGGAAGTATGGCAAAGCCCTCCACGTCCTGTACCTCCGCCCGGGGGGGCACAGTATCCACAATATGTAAGACGGAGGAATACACCTCTCCGTCCACCCGCAGGGAAACAGGATAATCCCCCACGCTGTGATAGTCCAAAGAATCTATTTGGGTGATAAAATCCGCTTCCGCCTCGGTCAGCAGGAATTCCCTGATCCCGGGAGGTCCCTGCCCGGCCTCTACAGTCAGTTCTTCCGCCACTGGCAGAACCAACAGTTCCGCTTCCACCACCACTCGGTTTCCCCCCCGGTCTGTCAGCGCTAATTCCACCATCTGCCGTCCGGCCCTGTGGAAATCCGGAGACACGCCAAAGGATAGTTCCACCGCCGTAGCGTCCGTGACATTTTCCACAAACAGTTCCGGTCCGCAGGTTTCCCCCAGTTCCAGCTGCACCGGCACGGTGTCGCAGGCGGGCGGTATGGTGTCCTCCACCACCAACGTACATCTGTGGACAAACCACCCGCTCTTCACCTCCACCTGGTACTCTCCCGGTTCCGTCACAGAAAAGGGCTGGCTGTTCTCAGTAAAAAAGGCGTTTTCATCCGGGGTTTTCAAAAAATCGGAGGGGGTCACCGTAACCCCTGCCTCCACCCGGCACAGATGATAGGCCAGGTTGTCCACATAGAACCATCCGCCCACACATGCCGCCAGCAGCAGCAGGGGTATACCCCCTCCTATCAATATTCTTCTGCGCTTCTTCTTATTAGCTCTTTGGCCTTTCTCTTTTGTAAATGCTGTTTCGTTTTCGACTATCTCCTGCATTTTATCATATATCCTCTTACTCATAAATGATAGATTGCGGGCACTTACCCGTATAGAAACATTTCGGATATCGTATCACCAATGCAGAATTTTGTCAACTTCCTAAAGCAGGTTATTCCTCATCATCTGAGGGATGCCAGGCTTTACCAAATTTTACGTCTCTAAAAAGGGCCGCCAGACCGGTGATCTGCTTTAGGCGCAGGATCTCATCCTTGTCCATTCCCAGGTGCTTGGCGATCCAGGCATCCGAACGACCCAACTCATGAAGTTCCTTTACAATACTGCTCATCAACTCCACATTGTGGGTGCCTCTTGCGCGGTTGTGGCGAACCGTGCTGGCCATTCGACGGTCAATGGGCTTGTCAATGACGGAAACGGGCAGCATGCCCCCCTCCCTTTCATAGATATCCGGGTACTCCAACATCACCCGGTAACGGTGAAATCCGTCCACAATCACATACACATCCTCCTCCTTCGCGTAGTAACACACGATGGGCATGGTGTAGCCGTCCTCCTTAATGCTCTCATACAGCAGCTTCATCTCAGGAGGGGCCACCTTGTTGGGATTGTAAGTGTTGGCCTTCACCTTGTCTATGGGAACCGATATCACTTGGTATACAGGGCTCTTATATTCCATTTTTTCCTCCTATTTAAGTTCCGCATATCCGCGCCCTCATACAATCTCTTCAATGCTCTGGTATTTGCGCCTGATCGCATCTATATGCTTCTGCTGCTCCCTGGTCAGGCCGAAGCCCATGAAGCGGCAGTTATGGTCATTTTTCAAAATACAGAAACACATACGTTTCCAGCTTGGAATATCCTTGGTGGACTTGATATCATCGGTATTGTCCGGAATTCTGCCCACGAAAATAATCCGGGATTTCTTGCTGAGGGTGTAATTGGATACCCCGTTCCGACGGATATCATAGCCTCGTTCCAGCAGTTCTCGTATGGTGTCCTCGTCCAGCCCGCCTCCTGTCTTGTGCCAGAAGATTATGGAACTGTTGAATTTTTTGACATAGTTGTTTCGCAGCCGCTTGGGCAGGGTGTCCAGCAAAAAACGGGTATAGGATTCCCAGGTATGCCCCTCGGGCAGCGTGACATTGCGGTATCCCATAGCCTTTGTTTTCCCGTAGATGCAGGCGAAATTCGCTCCCTTAACCCGGCCCACCAGCTTCACCCAGATCTCCGGGTCTATGACCCGGTACAGGTTCAGGGAATCCTTGGAATAATCGTTAAACGGGGAGGCCACCCGCATCTGGGACACCTTCAGCCCCGCCATATAATACAGATCATACAGGTGGTTGTAATCATAGCCAAAGAGATAATTGGCATGCCACACATCGCTCTGGGACCAGTCGTACAGCGGCGAGGCACACCACACATCCTTAAACTGTCTGCTGATCCAACATTCTCCGTTATAGCCGTATCGCTTGTTTAAAAAGCCGCTGTACCTTTGCAGGGATTCCTCTGCCCGCATGCCCAGGAGGCATACGGTCTTACCCTCCCCGTGAGCCTCCCGGTACCATCTGCCAAACTGCTTTGCCAGATCCTCCTGATGCATCCGATAACGGTAGGTGGTAATGGGATTGTTGTCCAGGTTTATCACATATTCCTTATCCGGCATGGGCCTGACCCAACTTTCCTTCTTGTTGTCGTCCCAGGGATACCAGTACATCTCATAACTGCTGAGAGCAGTGCGGGTGGCCATGGGCAGGCACACCCAATACAGATCGGCCTCTTCCCTGATCCGCTCAAAGGTGCGTTCTATGTACTCTGTGGTCACTGTGTACTGGGCCTCGAAATCCTGGTGGAACACGCCGATTCTTCTGTGGGGATAATGTTTTTTCCGGTAGTCCAGCACCAGATTCAGCAGCAGACCGCTGTCCTTTCCCCCGGAAAAGGAGATGTAGATGTTCTCAAACTCTTCAAAGATCAGTTCCAGGCGGGCCTGAAGCCTTTCATATACATCGCATTCCTCGTATTCCCTTAACATGCCTCTCTTCACTCCTATCCTGGGCTTGGCCGCCCCATGCCATGCATATTTTGGCCAAAGCCGGTTTATGCTCCATTACACAAAAAAGCACAAATTGGGCATAATAATTTCCAATATTTTCCAATTACTTAAAAACTTTAACACAAAAACCAACAAATTTCAACAAAAAACAGGAATCCGGATCCCTTTCCGAATTCCTGTTCTTTCTACTTCTATCTGTCGTGATGGCCTCCATGATGGCCGCCATACCCTCGACCGCCGCAGTCACCGCTGTCCCAGTCCGTTCCGCTGCTCTGGTCTGCACCATCTTCCCAGCGGGTTCCACCGCTCTGATCTGCACCGTCCTCCCAGCGGGTTCCACCGCTCTGATCTGCATTGTCCTCCCAGCGGGTTCCACCGCTCCGGTCTACGCCGTCCTCCCATTGGGTTCCGCCGCCCTGGTCTGCATCGTCTTCCCAGCGGGTTCCACCGCTCCGGTCTGCACCGTCCTCCCAGCCAGTTCCGTCTTCCTCCTGTCCCGGGTATCCCTCCCGGTGGTGATGCCCGCCCTGGGATTCCCCCTCATGCTGTCGGCATCCCACGATCCGCTCCTGGATTTCCCCCATGGACATTCCGTGGCAATCCTCCAGGGTGACGCTTCCGTCATACGCCGCCAGTTCCAGATATGCCCTGTATTTGCCGAAAGACATCTGGTACCGATGGGCTTCCTCCATGCAATGGCTGTCGCTGGTGTAAGTCAGCACACTGTAAGACTCTGACATGCCGATGGAACCCAACGCCTCCATTATGGCTTCCGGACTGTCGGAAATCACGGTAAACACCAAAGTGGCATTTTCCGTCAGATATCCCCTGTAGGTTTCGTCCTCCAGCAGAATGCTCACTGCCTGCACATACGGTTTATTTTTCAGGGAAAAATGCTCCAATATGTCCTGTCCGTCCTGGTTGTATGCCTCCGCTGCCACCACCCTTCCATAGCGGTTGACCCCCAGTTCTATGGAAGGATTCACATCCATGCTGATATAAGAAGTGGGAATGGCATACAGAAAACGCCAACCCACTCCCAGGAGAAGGAACAGGCAGCAAGCCGCCGCCAACCCATAAACGGAGACGCGTCTCCATGCCGTACAGCCCCTCCTGGCCCGCTGTCTCTCCAGATACCGGAGGGTTCCTTCCTTTAATTCCCGGGAGGCCGTGATCCCCTCCATGCTCCTGCGTATCCCGTTCATGCCCACTCACCTCCCAACTTCTCCCGCAGCATTGCCCTGGCTCTGGAAAGCCAGGTGTAGACCGTATTCTCCTTTTTACCCAGGATCCCGGCGATCTCCACGGCGGAATACCCTTCATAATAGAATAGATAGATTACTCTTCGATATTTTTCCGGCAGTTGCAGCACAGCCTCCATCACCTCCCGGGAGGCATCGTCCGGTGCATCGCCCTCCTCCAGCAGAGATTCCAGCGGGATCCATCTTCTGCGGGACAGGCTGCGCAGCCAGTCCCCACAGGCGTTGACCGTCACCCGCACCAGCCAGGCTTTCTCATGCTCTTCGTTTTCAAAGGAGCCTTTATAAAGCATATATTTCAGGAATACGTTCTGAAACACGTCCTCCATGTCATGCTTGTTTTTCAGATGCACAAGACAAATTCTCCGTACCATGTCCGCATACATCTCCACGGCACGGTTCATTTCCTCCGAGTTCTTCAAGGCTCTCCTCTTTCCCGCATATCTGAAGTTTGGTTTCGGCAAACTCCCCTGCGCCTGCGATATCGCTCCCACCAGCTGAAATTCCCCTATTTCCGCATATAGGGAGCCTGGTCAGAACCAGACTCCCTATATATTCTCAGCGATGGCAGCCCGACCTGTGGGAACGGCCGGAATGATGTCCTCTGGAACTCCGGCCACAGCCCTGCCCGTAGCCCTCGTGTCCCAGACAATTTCCTCCGTACTGGCAGACGCCGTACTCGTCACAGCATCCCTCCCCCGTGCACACGCCGTCCTGGTAACAGGCCGCATACTCTGTGTCACAGACATTTTGGCGGTTATGCCCGCATCTGGCATAAGCCACCTCCGATACGCTTCCCGCCAGTATAACTGCCGTGAGCAACGCTGCAGATACTTTGATGATACCCTTCATGATCCTGTCCTCCTGTCTCATATTGTCTCCTACAGCTTATGTACTCCCATATGCTGTAAGGCACTTCATAATAAATACGTTTCTCCCGGCTCGATCCTTTCATAAAAAATTATTTTTTCTCCTCCAGATACAACTGCACCCTGCTCTGAATCGCTTCCGCCGTCTCTACGGCCCCCTTGCTGCCCTCAAAGAAGGAATGCGCCTCCTCCTGCACTATAAGCCTGATCTGCATCGGTATATAGGGAACAGGCCGGCAGCTCTCCACAAAGTCCAGATATTCCTCCAGGTATGTGGAACCGTCAGGCTTCAACGTAAGGTCTGTGATCACTCTATTCTCCGCATCGCTGGAGCGCAGCAGTACATAGCACTCCCGCCACGGATGGTAATACACACTGTCCCGAATGACATCCGTCCTTACGCTCCCCTCATCAACCTGGAACTGGTTATCATAGTTCAGCAGCAAAGAGAAAAATTTGCCGATCTCCTCCTTATACGCGCTCTGGGCATTGACCACCAGATAACCTTGGGAATAGCTTTCCACATAGCTGCCGCTTCCTTCCTCCGCGGGAAAGCCTACCACATGGCCTTCCTCCCCGACCCACTGCCTGTAAATGGAGTACCCGTCGAGGCCGCCAGAATGCATAACCTGTACCGCCGCTTCCCCCTCCTGCATCAGTTCCAGACACTCGTCCTGTTCCAGAGCCCCCTCCAGCCTTTTCTCAAGAGTCTCCGTGGACCCATATTTTTTGCACAATTCCAAAAGACGCACAAACTCCGGGCTGTCAAAACCGCAGCTTCCCTGCTCCAGATTCAGAAGAGAGGAATCACCCCTAAAAAGCAACTCATAAAGAATATCATATCTGCTAAGCTGAACCCCTTTCTGAAGAAAGGGGCACTTCCAATCCTCCCTGCTCTCCAGTACTCCCATCAGTTCTTCCAGATTCCATCCATCTCCCTCCCATACCTCAAAAGATGTGGCCATGGTTCTGAACTCCACCGACAGCACCAGTCCCACCAGCTGCCCGTCCACAGTGCCCAGTCCCAGCGCGCCAGGAATCAGTACATCTTTTGTCTCCTGGGGAATCATATCGGACAGATCGCAGAGCGCTCCCCTCTCCTGCAAAAGCATCATATCATCCCGGTTCACATACAGGATATCCGGTCCTTTCCCGGCTGCCATCTCCGCCATTATACGGTCTCGGTAATCCTGCTCATATTCCGGCCGATTCTCCAGTTCCAGAGCGATGGGAATTTCCCCTCCGTTCTGTTTAAAGCCTGCTACCCTCCTCTGGAAATAATAAATGCCGGCCTCTCCCTCCAGGCTGACCAGCCGGATCTGCTCCTTCAGGGGCAGTTCCTCATCCGTGAGCACATAAAGGGTACCCTTTCCTCTCTGCAGTCTGCACAGCAGTATCTCCCCCCGCTGGTTTCGAATCAGGCCGCTGGCCTCCGCTCCAGGGTCCACCCCGTTTTCGTACATTCTGAATAGTTCCTCCCGGGTGTTCTTTTCCATGTCCCAGCGCACCAGGCTGTTTCCCCCCTGATAGTAAAAAGTATTTTCACCGTCAGCCAGCAGACTGTTCACATAATCGCCCGGCAGTTCTCCCAGAGGAAACTCTTTCCCCTCCTCATCCAACCGGGTCAGGATAGTCCTCTGCCCTTCGTCGTCATAGCGGCTGAGGATAATCCTGCCGTCCGGCAGCCAGAAGGACTTTGTGTTGTCCCAAAAGTCCAGATTCCAGGGATACCCCTCCTCGGGAAAAGGCTCCGATACCTCCAGGGTATTGCCTTCCAGGTCTGTTTTTAACAGGAAATACCTGTTTTCTCCGTCTCGCATCTTCAGGGATAACTCCAGATCCGCCGTGAGATCGGCGGAGTAAATCCGGCATCCCTCATGTCCCTGGACCTGGGGGGTAATCACCTGCTGGGTCAGTTCCTTTTCTTCCACATCATAGATCTGCACACAGAGCCTGTCCGCCTTGTCCTCCCCTCCGCTCTCCACCCGCAGCATATAGATCAGAGGGCCGATGATTCTGTAACATGTGTGGTTTTCCGCATACCCCTCCTCCGGCTCCTCAAAATGCATGACCTCCACATCTTTTACAGTCAGCGTTTTCCCCTGGGATACCTCTTGCGCCACAAGCAGTTCCTGTCCAGCCCCGGCATTACCGGCCCCGGCGGGTTTATCATTTTCCTTCCCGCCGCAGCCTGCCAGCAGCAGACAGCACAGCAACCATAGCAACCAGCTTTTTCTCATACCTGTTCTCCTTCCCTGCAGAGAGTCCATGCCGCTCCCTGTCAGATCCAGAATAGCATATGCACCTATGGCCGCTCAAGGTCCTTAAACAATTCTTCCACGAGCCTTAAACAAATCTTAAAATCCCACTGCAATCCCCGATCTATCGGGTGGAACCCGGCAGTTTCAGAGAATAATCACACCTCTCCAGGGTGAAATTGGGATTGTAATAGGGATCTCCCTTCTCCAGCAATGCCTTCCACCTCTCCCGGAACCGAACCGCCTCCTGCTCATAGCGGGCCGCATTTTCCCCGTGGAGATCATCCCCCCGGGACTCGGACTCATAGTGGTACAACTCCGCAAAGGGCGTAAACACGTTCAGCTTGCCCCTCTCCCGCAGCCGCAGACAGAAATCCACATCGTTCAGAGATACGGCAAAGGTTTCGTCCAGCCCGCCCGTCTGCTCGAACAGGGACTTTTTGACCATAAGGCAGGCCCCCGTCACCGCAGACACATTCTGGGCATAGCAAAGCCGCCCCATGTATCCCAGATCCCGAAAATTATGTTTATAATGGGTATGCCCCGCCGTGCCATGGGCCCCCATGCCTATGACCACCCCCGCGTGCTGGATGGTGCGGTCTCCGTAATACAGCTTGGCTCCCACAGCCCCCACGTCCTCCCGCTGGGCATACATCAGCATCTCTTCCATCCAGTCAAAGGTAATCACCTGCGTGTCGTTGTTCAGCAGCAGCAAATAATCGCCGGTGGCGTAAGCCGCCCCCAGATTGTTGATACTGGAATAATTGAATTCCCCCCCATAGGTCACAATCCTGACCTTTGTTCCCGCCTTCCCGGCCTCTTCCGCGCACATGACACCCATGTCATAAGACTCCTCCGAAGAAGATACACCTTCCCGGGCTGCCAGGGCCTGCTCATAGTCATATCCCAACAGTTCTCCATAATACTGTTTAATCTCAGGGGAGGTACTGCCGTTTTCCACGATCACCAGTTCAAAATTGTCATAGGTGGAACGATCCAGAATGGAATTCACGCAACGTTCCAGATCCTCCCGGTGATCCCGATTGGGGATGATAACGGAGATCCTGGGATTGCCCTCCACCCGGTAACGGATGCGGAATATGGTGGGAAAGGCCCTGGTACTGCTGATCTGAAAATCCCGGAAGCCATGCTTTTCCAGATGATCTGCCACCGCCCTTCTGGCAGCCTCCACCGCGTAAGGTTTCGCCTCTATGTCTGAGGCCACGCTGCCCTCATGGCTTCTCCAGTAGTACAGGAGTTTGGGAATGTGATGTACTTTCCCGGCCCGGTCCGTGAGGCGCAGGATCATGTCATGGTCCTGGCTTCCGTCCAGGCTGGTGCGGAACAATTCCGCATCCTCCTCCAACAGACGACGGGAAAAGACGCTGAAATGGGTAATATAATTGTTCCCCCGCAGGGTATCCGGCGCAAAGTCCGGCTTAAAATGCATATTCACCAGATTGTCCACACTGCCGTCCCTGAAAGTAGACTCGTCACAGTAAAGGAAATCCGCCCCGGTTTCGCTTATGGCACGGGCATATTCATACAGGGCGCAGGGATGCAGCACATCGTCATGGTCAAACAGGCCGATATAGTCCCCGGTGGCCAGACGATAACATGCATTGGTGTTCCCCGCAATCCCCTGGTTTTTTTCCAGCTTATGGTAGAGGATTCGTCCCCCCGACCGGGCCGCATACTCCTGGCAGATCCCACCCACATAGTCGTGATCCCCGTCGGAGCCGTCCGCCAGGCAGAGTTCCCAAATCTGGTAAGTCTGTTCCATGACGGATTCTATCATATCCCGCAGGAAGCGTTCCGGCGTATTCCACAGAGGCACCAGAATACTGAATCTGACTTTCCTGGGAAAAACCGTCTCCCTCTGGATCCGGGCCGTTTCCGGATCCGGGAAGCTGGCCGTGCCGAACTGCAGGCTTGCCTGCCGCTCTCTTTTCTTGTAACGCAGCTTTTTTACCAAATCCCGGGGATGCAGTACCCGCCTGGCCCGGGTAGCCTGCCGTCTGCAAAAATGGATGGCCCTGCGGAAAGGCTTGCTCATCTTCCAGAAGGCGCTGTTGTGTATGAAATCCAATTTGGCCTGCAGCACATCCCTCTCTTCCTCCAGTTGAGACAGTCTGTCCGCCAGATAAGCGCTGCGCTGTTTCTCTTTCTCATAGGCTTCTTTATAATTTCGATCCGTCATGTACCGTTTCCCCCTTGTCAGAATTGTCTGTTGGTTCTTTGGCGGTCTTCCACATAAACCCCGGCAGCAACTCCTCCTCCGTCCACAGGGTCAGCCGCCTCCGTCCGATTCTGCTGCGGGCCTGAAAGCCGATCTTGTAATAGCCTGCCGGCAGAAGTCCCTGTTCCAGAATCACCCGGAAGCCGCACAGGGCCACATTGGGCTGCTCCTGCATCCCATACTCTGCCTCCCTGCTGTACTGCTCCTCCAGAGAGATGGCATATATATCTCCCCCCTGGCTTTTCAAGAGCAGATACCTGTCATAGCAGGCATTATTGTCCCATCTCACCACCAGATATCCCTGCAGGCAAAGCAGCTCCCCGCTCCGGAAAGCACCCAGTTCAAAGGCCAGATTCTCCGGCTCCCGCTCCGGGCACTCCGCCAGGCGTCGGCAATTTAATGCCTTCTGACCCCCGGCGCGGGTGTCCAGATAAACTCCGTATATATGCGTATCCCCCAGTTCCATGCACAAAGGCTCGGGGTAATAAGGATCATGGGCTAAGTATGCGGGATGCCTGCGGTACAGGGTCTGCCTTTCCCTGCGAAGACGTTCCATCTTCTCCCTGGTTAGATCGCCGCCCCGGCTTAAGGATTCATGATGCCAGGCGTGGAATCGGTTCAGCACCACATTGTGCCAGCCGGCCTCCCGCAGCCGGATACACAGTTCCACATCGTTATAGGCCACCTGCAGATCCTCCGGGAAGCCCCCGGCCTGTTGGAATCGGTCACGCCTTACCATGAGACAGGCCCCGGTCACCGCTGCCGCATTGCGGTCCAGGCTGCCATAACCATAATCTTCCTCCTGGCCGTCCCGGGTAAATTGCAGCTTGTGCACCGGCCCTCCGGGCAGGTTGGTGATACCCGCATGCTGAATCATGGTGGAGTCCGGATAGTAGAGTTTCAGTCCCACCGCTCCCACATAGGGCCGCAGCGCCCGCTCCGCCATGGCCTCCAGCCAGCCGTCCGGGCACACCGTGATATCATCATTGAGAAAAAGCAAAATTTCTCCTGTGGCCTCCCGGGCGCCCAGGTTGCACATTTTCGAAAAATTAAAGGGCATGGGCTCATAGATATATCCCATGCCCCGGGTCAGTTTTTCTATTTCCGCCCTGTTTTCGGGGCTGCTCCCGTTGTCCACCACCAAAATCTCCCAGGGACAGAGCCCACTCTCCGGGCTGTCGGGCCCCGAATCTGCCGTAATGTCGGGCTGGCAGCAGGCTTCCCAACATTTTGCCAGAGACTCCAGACACTGCCCCAGGACTTTGGGATTATCCTTGGAAGGAATGATAATGGATAGCTTGGCCGCGGACCGGGAAGTCCACACTTTCCCGTCAAATCCATCCTCCCGGCGGTACGCGGTCTGGACGCCGGCCAAAACCCCTTCATGGCTCATATGAAACAACATGCCTGGCAGACGGGCTATGGAAGCACAGCCACAATCAAAGCCTCCCGCCAGTGCCAGCAGTTGATGCACCAGCCTCCGCACCTGCCCATGTTCCCGGAAAAAAACCACTCCTTCCCTGTCCCGGGGCCATGTCCCCGGGGGCAGCTTTTCCGCCAGTTCCCTCCGCAGGGCTATCACACTGCCCGGATAGAAACAGGAAAGCCAGGTATCCGGGGACCATTCCGGCTTAAAATAGGGACTGTACCGATGCTCCCCTGTTATGTCCAGAGCATCCTCATCCCCATACAGCACCAGGGTCTGAGGATGGGCCTCAAAATACGCCGCGATCCAGGCAAAAGCCTCCGGGTCGGGATAGCCCTGTTCCTGCAGAATCAGCCATATTCCACGCTCCTTCAGCAGAGCAAGCCCCTGCTCCAGAGCATCGCCGCACAGCTCTGTCAGAGACCGGGAATTGCCCTTCTCCGGCAACTCGTCTTTCTGTCCCCGGGGCAGAATACCCGGGCGATAAGAATCTTCCCCCGGTCCATCGGCCTGCCCCACAAGCCCCAGCCACTCCTCATAGGAAATACGCCGCTTGGCTCCGGCCAGCCTGCAGGCATACCGCCTGTTCTGTTGTCTCTCCAAAGCCCCCCGCAGCTTTGCCTTGATATGCAGTCCCATGTGAACTTCCTCCCCCTGCTGCCCACAGGTTAAACCCATTTCCTCACTGCGCCGGCCAGATCTTCCGCCATGGAGAGGGGCAGCAGACGGTACTCCATGCGGATATACAGGATATTCACCTCACCCGGCTGCAGGCGGCTGATGTCAATGTCGATATTGGGATCCGGGGTGGGATACACCACCGTCAAATAATTGTCTCCCTGCTCCCCCCTGGACCGAATCCGCTTTCCGTTGACTGCCAGCACCTTGGGGACATTCGGCGGAACCTTTTCCCCGTTGAAGCGCAATTCCAGGATCCTGCAGATTCCGCAATCCATGGCGGGGTCAATCCGCATTCTGCGCACATTGCCGGGAAACTGAAGTTCCAGTTCGATCTGTCCGCCATCCTCATAGACCCGGTCCAGAAAACGGGAGCATTCCTCCCGATACCCCTCGCCCCTGTCCTCGTATACCTGGATTCTGGTGAGGCGCTCTTGCTCTTCCTGATCTCTCACCAACTTTTCGGGATCCCGCAGTTTTTTTCCGATCCCTTCCCACAGCGCCGCCATGGAAGCCGCCTTACCCTCCACATAGCGCTGGAACTTCAATTCCCGTTCCCGGTATTCCTGGGCCTGTTCCTCCGTGATCCCCAGAGTCCGCAGCACTCTGTCCAGATCCAGCCGGCCCCGCTTCTCGTTCTCCAGCAGATAGCAGTACACTGCCCGAAATGCCAGTTCCCTGGTCTCCATGGGCTTTTCGAAAGTCCATTCATAGTCGATCAGCGTCCATCTGTCCCCGTCTACCAGCAGATTGGAGAACACCAGATCAAAATCCGTCACCGGGCATTCTTCTCCATAACCGATTCTCTCCAAATACTGGTCAAAAAAGTGCCAGAAGCCCTCCTGATCCCCTTTTTCCAGACATTCATCCAACAATTCCGCCAGGGGCCGGCCCGTCACATATTCAAATACCGCATGGAAATCCTTGTCCTGCCCCTCCAGCCTGCATTTATTTACGCCCAGAGCGCTGCCCTGATAGCGTTCCGTCAGCTTTTCCCAGGCCCAGACCATCCTGCGCACATGCGCCTGAGCCTCCTGGGTCAGGGGATATTTACGCACTGTTTTCCCCCCCTGGCCATCCCCGCAGATCTCTGTACGAATCTTAAATTCCCTGGCCCGGTCGTTGGAATACTTTACATATTCCACGGGAAAAGACGCACCGATCACAGCCATGTAGGAATTGGCGAACACGGGAAAAAGCCCCTCTTCCACTATGCCGTCAAAGGCCAGCTTTTCATCAAAAAGCATCATGCGGTCCCGGTCAAAATTCCGCAGATTGTTGGACAACTCCCCCCGGCCCGGCAGACGCTGGTCTGAATAGACTGCGGTCATAAATTTATAGTCCGGATAGGGATAGTAGAAGCTGTATTCTTCCGCGCCGCAGCTTTTGAAAATCGCTTCCAGCCCCTTTCGGGAGAAGGTTCTGGCACTGCCTCCCTCCTGATAGTTCTCAATCCCGGAAAAGTAGCTGCCCAGGTGATCCTCCTGGCAGCCCGCAAAATATTTCAGCCCGTATTTGTTCTCAATGGCGATCAGAATCCGCCCCCCCGGGGCTAGATGGCCCATCAGGATCCGCAGGAACTCCTCATAGGGACGGTCTCCGCCAATATAGCCCCGGCCATACTCAAACACTCCGATGAGACAGATATAACTGTAGTCCCGGGGCAGCACGGGCTCGATATCCTGGAAATTCCCCACATGGATGGTGATATTGTCATAATCGCTGTGCCGGCAGGCATTGATCATGCTGCGCTTTTTGGACAGATCCACACAGGTGACGCTGCCGGCCTTTCTGGCCAGCGCGCCGGTGATGGCCCCGCATCCGCTGCCCACCTCCAGTACCTTGTCCTGCGCCGTCATGGGCACGAAATCCACAATGTTTTCCCTCAGCGGGGACAAATGGTACAATATGGGCCAGCTTTTCCGCTGTTCGATCAGCTGAGGATACTCCACCCTGGAATATTTTTTCACAATGTCCAGCAGTTCGTCCTCCACCGTGCCGTCACAGTAAAGGTCCTCTCCCGGGTATTTACTTAAATCCAGTGTGATCTTCCCGATCTGTTCCGTCATATTCTACATTTCCTCCGTTTGGATTCCGGCACATTCTGCCGTTACTGCGCCGCTCCGGGCGTCTGTTCCAGGTCCTTCACCGTGATCCGTGAATTCATATCGTAATATCCCACCGTGTTTTTGTCCGACACCACGGTAATATTCAGCGCGTCATACAGGCGATGGTACACCTGGAATGTATCGCCCTCGTAGCCCGTAAGTCCCAGGGACAGCAAATACTCCCCTCCCTGCAGATTCATTTCCTGGGTGAAAGTGATTTCTTTCACCTGTCCCGGCTCTCCGCTGTCCAGATAAGCCTTTTCCACCATGGTATTGGTGCCGGTAATCTCCACGCCGATGATGTTTTTCACCGAATAGGCAAAGATGGGCGACGGGATATGTTCGTAGAAAGCCACCTTCATATGGATGGAAAAGACAGTCCCCTTGAGGATGGCATTGGACCGCATCCCCCGCTCGTCCGTGAGATACACTTCCAGTATCTCCGCCTGATGGGTTCCGTATTCCAGCAGTTCCGGATTCTGCCCCGCCTCACCGCCGGCGGCGTGCTTCTGGTCCTCTCCCTCCTCATACTGCCCCACCAGCACCTGCTTGTAAGCGTCTATCATCTTTTTGGGCGAGCCCTCCCCCAAAAGAACGCCCTGGTTGAGCAGATACACCCGGTCACAGTACTTGCTGACGCTGCTGAGATCATGGCTGACAAACACGATGGTCTTGCCCTTTTTTTTGAATTCCTCAAACTTCCGATAACATTTTGCCTGGAAAAACACATCTCCCACGGACAGGGCTTCATCCACTATCAGGATCTCCGGATCTATATTGATGGCCACCGCAAAAGCCAGCCGCACAAACATGCCGCTGGAATAAGTCTTTACCGGCTGGTGCACATAGTCCCCGATATCCGCAAACTCCAGGATCTCCGGCAGCTTGGCCTCTATCTCCTCCTCGGAAAAGCCGATCATGGTGCCGTTGAGGTACACATTCTCAATGCCGTTGTATTCCATATCAAAACCCGCGCCCAACTCCAGCAGGGCGGAGATGCGCCCGTTGACCCGGACCTGACCGGAGGTGGGATTGAGTACCCCTGTGATAATCTTCAGGATCGTAGACTTGCCGGAGCCGTTGGTGCCGATGATGCCCACCGTCTCTCCCTGGCGGATCACCATGTTCACATCCCGCAGCGCATAATGTTCCCGATACTGCTTCCTGGTCAGCCGCAGGGCCTCCTTGAAGCGGTCCGATGGTTTGTCGTACAGCTTGTATACTTTGTTCAGGTCCCTGACCTCAATGGCCGCCTCCCTGATATCCTTCTCTTCCATTGCGTCCTCTTCCCTGCTTTCTCTTTTTCTATATTACATCCGCGAAATGCACCTTCAGCTTCTTAAAGATCGCCGCACCCAGCAAAAAAAGCACCGCCGTCACCGCCCAGAAATACAGGGTCCCGGAAAGATCTTCAAAAAACCAGTGATAGCCGTACACCGAATCCCGGTAGCCGTTCACGATGTATACAAGAGGATTCAGCTTCAGCAGCGTCACCACCACGGGATTGTGCAGGGAGTCCAGACTCCACAGAATGGGGGTGGCCCATATGCCCACCTGCAGGCAGATGGAAATAATCTGGGACAAATCCCGGAAAAAGATTACCACGGCGCAGGTAGTATAGGACATGGCCAGCACCAGCAGGAAGAGGCACAGTCCGTAATAGACCACCTGTAACAGGTACACACTGGGATAATAGCCGTATATGCAGCCCAGAAGCACCGCCAGCCCCAGGAAAAACAAATGGCTGAAGGTGGCTGCGAGAACCTTTATCACAGGCAGAATGCTGATCTTAAATACCACCTTTTTCACCAGGTAACTATATTCAATCAGCGACATGGTCCCCTGGCTGATGGCTTCACTGAAGAAAAACCAGGGCACCAGCCCTGCCGTGATAAACAGCGCAAAAGGAACCTCCACGCCGCTGCGCAGTTCCACGGCTTTGGTACCAAATATCTTATCGAAAACCAGGTAATACATAAGTACTGTCACCAGTGGCTGGGCAAATCCCCACACTACCCCCATATAGGAGCCAGCGTATCGCTTTTTAAAATCATTTTTGGACAGTTTCCAGATCAGCTTTCTGTTCTGCCATAGTTCCCCGGGCAACCGGGTCAGCCGGGAAGCAGGCATTCTTGTTTTCTCCATATAGCGGTTCCTGTCACCTTCCGTATTGTTCCACATAGGCGGAAAGACCGCCCCATTTGGTATCTCTCTCTGAAAAGATCAGTTCCATCCCTTCCGGGATCGGCCACTGTACCCCGATCTCCGGATCGTCATACCGCAGGCCGCCCTCATCGCCGGGATGGTAAAATTCCGAGCATTTGTAGCAGAATTCCGCGTAGTCCGACAGCACCAGGAAACCATGGGCAAATCCCTTGGGTACATAGAACTGCTTCATATTCTCTTCCGTGAGCAGTTCCCCATGCCACTGCCCAAAGGTGGGAGAACCCTTCCGCAGGTCCACCGCCACGTCAAATACCTCCCCTCTGATCACACGCACCAGTTTATCCTGGGGGTATTGGATCTGAAAATGCAGCCCCCGCAGTACCCCCTTTTTGGACGCAGACTGGTTGTCCTGCACAAATTCCACATCTATCCCCGCCGCCTTATAATCGTTGTAATTATAGGTCTCCGCAAAATAACCTCTGGCGTCCCCAAACACGGTGGGGGTTATCACCTTTAACCCTTCAATTCCACATGTTTCCACTGCAATTTTACCCATTATATCTCTCCCTCTTTTCAATATTATTACTTGTATTACGCAGAAAGCCCCATGCTTACACAGCTACTATCGTCCCATATAGCTGATATTCATATCCACATTTCCCTCTATGCCGTCGATCTTGCCCTTGGAGGTATACTGCCACATATGATAGAATCCCTCATACAGGGGAACGCTGCGGTATTCTGCCAGCCAGATGCAGTAGTTCTCCAGCCGTCCTGTGTCTATACGATTGTAGTACCAGTTTCGGCTGGCATACACCCCTGCCTCACCGCCGGCATTCTCCACCGTGCGGCAGAAGGCCTCGCACACCAAGGTACGCTCCTCCACGGACAGGCCGTCCGCCCGTCCGTTGCCCCCGGCCCCCTCCGTATCGATGAAGATGGGGTAATCCAGATTGTATTCACGCACCAGTTCCAGCACCATGGAAGCCTCTTCCACCGCCTCCACCTCGTCTATGGCCTGGGTGAAAAAATAAACGCCCACTTTCACCCCCGCCATGGAAGCCCCTTTGATATTCGCTACAAAATAAGGATCCACCACCAGACTGCCCGTACTGGAGCCCCGATAGCCTGCCCGAATAATGGCAAAGTCCACCCCGGCGGCCTTAACCTTCTCCCAATCGATCTCCCGGTTCCATTTGGACACGTCTATTCCCACGGTGGTGTTGGACGTGGGAGTCTGCAGTTTTTTGATCTCCGATTTGTCGCTGTCTTCTTCCGCCTCCTGCACTCCCGTGTCCTCCGCCTGGGCGTCAATGTCCTCCTCGGTCTTCATCAGCAGGGAGATATCGTCAATAAACACATATTCCACCTTGTCCTTGACCTGCACCCGGGTGGGATTCACCGGCACTTTATAACCCTCCACCTCCTGCAGGCTTACATAGTATTCCCCGGAACTCAGTCCGCCGATATACAGTACACCGTCCTGGTCCAGATCCCTGTACTCCCCCTGATCCCCCAGTTCCACCAGGAAACTCTGCCCCTCCACAGGCTTCCCCTGGTAGTCCACCACCTGGATACGCAGATCCCGCTCCACGGAGGTGACCACCAGGGACAGCCTGCTCTGCTCTTCCAGTTTCTGCTCCAGCCAGGTGTTTTCCTCCGGGTTGAAAAAGGTGGCGTCCTCCAAAAAAGCAGACAGGTCGCTGCCGATCCTCTGCCCGTATTCATCGTAGATTATGTCCTGGCTTTGGGGTTTGGGGGTGGGTTGCCCCGTCCCCTGCCCGCCGCCCCGGGGGGCAGGATTGGCGTAAAGCACCAGCACCGCCACAAGCAGGATCACCCCCATGGAACCCAGAATACAGATTCTCTTCAGCTTAGAGTCCATTGGCTACCTCAGTCAGATATTTTCCGTAATTGGTCTTCATCAGGGGCTCCGCCAGCTTGAGCAGCTGCTCCCTGTCGATAAAGCCTCTCTTGTACGCAATCTCCTCAATGCAGGAAATATACAGGCCCTGGCGCTTCTGGAAAGCCGCCACAAAGTCCGCCGCGTCCAGCAGAGCATCATGGTTGCCCGTATCCAGCCAGGCAAAGCCTCTTCCCAGAGTCTCCACCAACAGCGTGCCGCGCTTCAAATACTCATTATTGATACTGGTGATCTCTATTTCGCCCCGGGCGGAGGGTTTTACATTCTTAGCGATCTCCACCACGTCATTGTCATAGAAATACAGACCCGGCACCGCGTAGTTGCTCCTGGGATTCTCGGGCTTCTCCTCAATGGACAGGGCCTTCCCGCTTTCGTCAAACTCCACCACGCCGTACTCCCTGGGATCCCGCACATAATAGCCGAAAATGGTAGCGCCTTTTTCCCTGGACGCCACCTCCCGCAGCACTCTGGAAAAACTCTGGCCATAGAAAATATTGTCTCCCAGCACCAGAGCTACCCGGTCACTGCCGATGAATTCTTCGCCGATGAGAAAAGCGTCCGCCAGCCCCCTGGGTGTCTCCTGCACCGCATAGTGAAACTCCATGCCAAGCTGGCTTCCGTCCCCCAGGAGTTCCTCAAATACCGGCAGATCCCTGGGAGTGGAAATGACCAGTACTTCACGGATCCCCGCCAGCATCAAAATGGAAAGGGGATAATAAATCATGGGCTTGTCATAAACAGGCATGATCTGTTTGCTGATGGCCTTTGTCAACGGATACAGTCTGGTGCCGGATCCTCCGGCTAAGATAATTCCTTTCATGGTCTTTTCTCCTTTTGAAATTAGAGTTCTTCGGTTTACCGAATAGACAGTTTTTAACGCGCCGAAGGGATTGCCGCATTTTTGAGGCAATCCCCCGGTCAAAACCTTTTATTTTTCGTACATCTCCGTGTAGTATTTCTGGTAGTCGCCGCTGGTCACGTTCTTCATCCACTCCTCATGCTCGAAAAACCAGGCGATGGTCTTTTTGATGCCTTCCTTGAACATGGTCTCGGGATACCAGCCGATCTCTGCCTTGATCTTATCCGGAGCAATGGCATATCTTCTGTCGTGCCCCTTCCGATCTTCCACATAGGTGATCAAATCCCTGCTCACCAGACTCTTGCGGGGGTCTCCCTCCGGCAGCATATCCTGCAGGGTCTCGATGATGATGTTGATAATCTCTATATTCTGCTTTTCGTTGTGGCCGCCGATGTTGTAGGTCTCGAACAGCCTGCCCTGCTCCTGGACCATGTCGATGGCCTTGGCGTGATCCTCCACATAGAGCCAGTCGCGCACATTCTTTCCGTCCCCATATACCGGCAGCTTCTTGCCCTGGAGAGCATTGTTGATGATCAGCGGGATCAGCTTCTCCGGGAACTGATAGGGGCCGTAGTTGTTGGAACAGTTGGTAATATTGGCCGGGAAGCGATAGGTGTCCATGTACGCCTTTACCAGCATGTCCGAACTGGCCTTGCTGGCCGAGTAGGGGCTGTGAGGGGCATAGGGCGTGGTCTCGTAAAAAAAGGCGTTGTCATCATCCGGCAGGGATCCGTACACTTCGTCCGTGGACACATGCAGGAACTTCTTGCCCTCCTTATAACTGCCGTCCGGCTGTTCCCAAGCCTCTCTGGCGCAGTTCAGCATCACCGCCGTGCCCAGCACATTGGTCTGCACAAAGACCTCGGGGTTACGGATGCTGCGGTCCACATGACTCTCCGCGGCAAAATGCACCACCCTGTCAATGTCATTTTCCTTAAAAATCCGTTGGATGGCCTCTTTGTCACAGATATCCGCCTTCACAAACGTGTAATTCTCTCGTTCTTCCACATCCTTCAGATTTTCCAGATTGCCAGCATAGGTCAGGGCATCCACATTGAGGATGCGGATCTGATCACCATATTTCCTGAACATGTAATGAATATAATTGGACCCGATAAATCCGGCGCCCCCGGTTACCAAATAAGTTCTCATAGTTTTTCCTCTCTGTTCCTTCTGTTTTTATAGAAGTGATTACGTCATTATAGCATACTTTTCCAGTTTGTACAACCACCACACTGGTGCGCCGGCACACTAATACCCCAGATAGCTGAGGTTTAAGTCCACATCCCCTACGATGCCGCTCACTTTGCCGGTGGACTTGTACTGCCACAGGTCATATCGCCCGGTGTAGGTGGGGGCGGAGGCATACTGGGCCAGCCAGATCTTGTACGCCCCAAGCTGGCTGACGTCTATCTTGCTGGTGAGCCAGGTCTTGTTGGCATAGACGCCCGCCGTGTACCCTGCGTTCTGTATGGTCTGGCAGAAAGCCTTGCACACCTCGGTCCGGGTCTCCACGGTGATGCCGTCCGCACGGCCCCCGCTGGGTTCCACATCCAGAAACACCGGATAGGATATCCGATAGTTCTTGATCAGTTCCAGCACCATGGAAGCCTCCTCCACCGCCTCCACTCTGTCAATGGCCTGGGTGAAGAAATAGACTCCCACTTTCAGCCCTGCCTCCGTGGCCCCTTTGATATTGTTCTGAAAAGTGGGATCCACAATCAGGGTTCCCTGGGATGATCCGCGATATCCGCAGCGGATAATCACATAGGACACACCGGAATTTTTTACCGCGTTCCAGTCAATGATGCCGTTCCATTTGGAAACGTCAATTCCCATGACACCTGCACCCGTCACCAATGACCCGTCGCTGGCAAAATTGTATTTTACCCCCTGGATCACCTGCTCGCCGGTGACGGCATTGCCGTTGACATCAAAATACTTCACGGCTCCGCCGATGGTCTGCCAACCTGTATATTTAGCTTCTCCCTTTTTGTAAAACTTATCATAGGTATAGTAATCGGCGTAAAAAGCCTGGCGGTAATTATTGTTCTCCAGCACATAGAGTTCGTTGCCGTCCCTGTCTTTCAGCAGCGAAGTCCTGTTCTCCATGGGGTTCTGTTTGACCGTCACCGTACAGACTGCCGTGATGGTATTGTTGTTTTCCGAATATTTTACCGTAATATTGGCACTTCCCGCCGCCAGTCCGGTGACGGTTATGGTTCTGCCGGAGATCTCCGCCCTCGCCACATTGGCATCGGAGGATTCCACCGTCAGCACATCCGTGTCAAGGCCATTTTCCAGAACAGCTGTAAGGTTGACGCTTGCCCCCGTGTACACCAGTTCCGTGGCCTTGTCCAGTCTCAGATTCCTGGCGGCAGACACGGTCACACTGCAGGTTGCGGTCAGACCACTGACCTGATTGCCCCCGGCATCTATGCCGTTTGCCACATAGGAGATCAGCACCGGCTGCTGGGTGACTGCCACGGCCGTCACCGTTCCGCTGCCATCCACTGTGACGGCGGAGGGATTGCTGCTGGTCCAGCTAATGCTCTGGATGGTCACACCGTCACAGGCGGCGGCAGCGGTAAACTGCCCTCCCACAGTCAACGTCTTGTCCGCAGGATCTATCCTGCCCACATAGACCACGGGAACCGGCGTAGGGGCAGCTGTAGGAGGCGCAGTGGGAGGAACTGTAGGAGGCGCAGTGGGAGGAACTGTCGGCGGCGCAGTGGGATCTGTGGGCGCCACTGCAGGAGGCTGCGTGGGCGTCACTGCGGGAGGGTCTGTAGGCGCCACTGCAGGAGGCTCCGTAGGCGGCGCCACCGGCGGTTCTGCCGGAGGCTCCGAAGACGGCTGTACGGCAGGTTCTGCAGTGGGGTCCGCCGGTGACTGGGACGGAGGAAGCTGCGCCCCCGGATTCTCCTGGGACAGCCTAACAAAGCTGCCGCCCAGGGCCAGCGTCATGGGATCCGGGATATTACTCTTTGCCACTTCCGCGTAGGTGATCATAGTGCTGGTGCTCTCCACCCAGGCCACCGTATCCTTCAGATAGGATTCCACCAGGGTTTCATTAATCTTGGTATCTTCTTTCTCCGCATTGATCTGGGACTCCGTCTTAACTTCATCCGACACATCTACCTTTTGGTACTCTATCTCTTTTTTAACTTCTGTCTTCTGTTCTGAAGTGACCAGACCATAACTCTTATATTTCTCATCCGTTAAAGCAATCATCACCAGCCTGTACTGTCCCGGCGTCAGATTCTTTTTATAGATTATGCCGTCCATATCATCGTCCGACCACATGATTTCAGAGCCGTCCGGTCCCTTGACAGAGAGGCTGAAGGGTACGTTTCCGATCAGCTTTCCCGTCTCCTTGTTGACAAATTTGATCTTGAGATCCTTCTCAATGGAACTGAAGTTCATCTGTACATTGATATCCGGCCTGTAATCCTGCTCATCGTACTCCTGGGGCTTAGGAGTCGCCGTTGGTTCCGGAGTCGCCATGGCCTGCAGCGCAGCAAGATAAGCCTGCTGGGCATTGGCCACAGCGTCCAGCCCCTGTCCCCCGATCAAATTTACTCCGGCAAGCTGCGCCCCCGCTTCCCGGTAAGAATTCGCCTGCAGATCCCCCATCCTGCTGACAATAAACACAATCCCTGTCACCAAGGCCATCAGCAGCACTGCGATACCTGCAATCAGAATGAACTTATCCAGGATCCGATCCCCTTCTTCTTCGTCGTCTTCCTCCTCTTCAAAATACTCTGTATCCTCCGGCAGATCCGATTCAAAATACTCGTATGACCCGAACTCCTCTTCGTTCCGGCCAGTACCGTATTCATCCCCTTCGTAGCCGTATTCCGCCGCTTCCATGTCGGCAGACTCCGGGATTTCATATTCTTCCTCGGATTCTTCTTCAGCATATATCGGATCATATCCGGTCTCCTCTTCCGGATATTCGTACTCTTCCTCAAACTCCTCTTCCTCATATCCGGAGTCTTCGTCCAGGTACTCATACGCCTCCTGTTCCGGACCTTCCCCATCCAATTCATCAACGTACTCTTCATCCTCTAAAATGAATTCCTCATACTCTGCGTCATCCCACTCGTCCTGGAACTCCGTCATATTTTCCTCTATATTTTTCGTCGGTCTGCCAAAACGTCCCTTCGACCTTCTCATACTGTTCCTCCCGTCACCGAACCCTAAACCATCAGAGCCCAACTTCATCTGCCGCCGCGCCGGGTACGCTGTCCGCATAGTCCCCCTCTTCACGGCCTTTACTGCTGTACAGTATAACATCGAAACCGCCGTCGGTTCAAGAAAAAACGGAATATTCATAAAATATTAATTTCTCCGCAGACTAAAGCAGGGAACGGCTTAGTCCTATTTCTATATAGACAATGCGGTCGAATAATAGTAAAATAATGGCAGGAAAGTGAGGTACCCCATGAAACAGGAATCCGCTGACACACACCGCAAATCAAGTATTCCGGATATTGATATCATCGACCTGGACTTTGTCACAAACGAGGAAAAGAATGAAGAATCTGCTATGGAAAACGCCTGTGGGCAGGATGAGCAGCCTGCCGGCGGCTCTCCTAATGAGGAAGGGGACAAGCAGTCTCCCAGGAAAAAGCCCGGGCGCTTCGGCGGCTTCTTCCACCACAGTTTCCTGCATATAGTGTTTGTGCTGGCCCTGATGCTCTGCATCGGACTGGTGGTTTTCCGCTTGTCTAATTGGGGAACCCGCGTGCCGTCCCTCTTCGACCCGGACGCGGACTTTGATGACAACGACCTCATCGAAGTGCTGGACAATATGGTAAATGTACCGGCAGACCAGCGCAGGGACACGGACGGCATACGCACGGTGGTGGTGCTGGGGAATTCCCCTTTCTCCGATCAGCGTGATTCCGACACCGGCGTCATCAGTCTGGCCGGCCAGCTGACGGAGGCGGTTTTCTACAACTGCTCTGTGGCCGGGTCCCATCTGGCAGCCGCCAACGACACCTTCCGGCCGGAAGAAGATCCCATGGACGCCTTTAATCTATATTGGCTGACCACCCTGATCACGCTGCAGAATACCGGCATTTATGACAGCGCCTTCGCCGCCATGGAAGACGCCGTCCCAACGGATGCCCGCTATGCCTTTGAGACCCTGTCTACCCTGGACTTTCAGAATGTGGACGTGCTGGCCATCATGTATGACGCCTCAGACTACCTGGAGGAACGCCCTCTGTATAACCCAGAAAACATCACGGACATCCAGACCTTTGCCGGTAACCTGGACGCCAGCCTGGAACTGCTGCGCAGCACCTTCCCCCATCTGCGGATCATTGTACTGTCCCCCACCTATGCCTACTATGTGGAGGAGGATGGATCATATATCAGCAGCGACATTCATAAATCCAACGGCTACTCCCTGTCCACCTATGCAGGCAATCTGGAGCGCATCGCCTATCTTCACTCTGTGTCCTATCTGGACAACATCTATGGAACGGTGAACGAAAACAATGCCGGTGACTATCTGGAAGATCATCTGCACCTGAATACCGCAGGACGGCAAAAACTGGCGGAGCGCTTTGTATATGCCCTGGAGTACTTTGACTGACCCCGGTTGGGAATTTATTTTCCCCTGATCCTCATGCCCAGGCGATGCAGCCGGCGCACGATCCGGGGAGCCAGGGTCAGCACCAGCAGATACAGCTTGTTTTTCCCGGACAGATAAGGAGAACCCACCGTATCTCTCACATGTCCCCGAAGGAATCGGACAATGGCCCTATATTGCCCATTATCCCGCCGCATCTGCCCGATGGGGATGTGGAGAAGATAGTCCAGCCTCTGGTAAAGGCCGAATCGGACTGCCACCGGCCTGAGCCGGGGATATTTCTCCTCCACCAGGGAAAGCACCAGATCCGCATTGTTCACATTGTCCGAAAAAACTCTGGAAAATTCCTCCGCCCGCTTTTTTCGGGTGTTGCTGCCCAGACGGTAAAACACATGATAGCCGCACATCGGCAGAGATATCACCCCCTCCGACCGCTGCAGCAGACGGATCATCAGGTGAAAGTCCTCATTCAGCTGTTCTTCCGGAAAGCGTTCGTCTCCCAGAAGCCGTCGGGGCACCAGCTTTGTACAGAAAGAGCAGTCCCCCCGGTGCATCAGCAGTTCCTCCAGGAATTCCACTGGGGCGTATTCCTCCCGCTCCTCCGGGATCCGGCAGATGCCGGGAAGCTGCCCGCCCTGCTCGTCCACCTCGTCTCTGCCTGCCTGAACCAGCCAGTTCTCTTTTCCTTCTGCGGCCTGCAGCAAATGCATATACATGTCCGGCTCCACAAAGTCATCGCTGTCAACGAAGCCCAGGAATTCTCCCCGGGCCTTCTCGATCCCCAGGTTCCGGGCCGAGGAAGTACCGCCGTTCTCCTTGTGGAACACACGGATGCGCCCGTCCTCCCGGGCCAGACGGTCACACAGCGCTCCCGTGCCGTCCGTGGAACCGTCATCCACCAGCAAAATCTCCAGGTCCCGGTAAGTCTGCTGCTCCAGGGACCGAACGCACCGGGGCAGATACTCCATGATATTGTACACCGGCACAATCACGCTGAGCAGCGGCATCTCCGCCGCCTCTCTGTATTCTCCCATCTTTCCACATCCTCCCTCACAGCAGACCCTGCTGCATATCCTTCCTGCATCTTATCAACTCACGGCACGACCCACAGCATGTCCTTCCCCGCATCCTCTCCGCTCACGGCAGACCCTGCTGCATGTCCTTCCCCGCTTTCTGCGCACAGCCTGACTCTCCGCCTTCTTACCGCTTACAGACAGATAAGATCCCGGCTCAGCGGACCCGCTTCGTATTCCGGGATGTTCTCCCCGCAAAGTTCCGCCGCCATACAGGCATAGAGCCGCTCCGCCGCCACCCGGGGATTCCACAGGGTCCGCACGGTCTCATAGGCGGCGCGCCCCAGACGCCGGCGCAGCGCTTCATTCTCCGCCAGTCCCAGGGCCAATTCCGCCGCCTGCCGGGGCCTTCTATGATCAAACAGACAGCCATTCTCCCCATGGCGTACCAGATAGGGCGCCGCTCCCATGCCTTTTCCGGCAATCAGCGCGCAGCCGCTGTTCATGGCCTCGTTGACCACGGCTCCCCAGCCCTCCTGGCGATCGCTGGTGGCCAGGAAAATATGGGCCCTCTCCATATATTCCCGGGTTTTCTCCGGATTGCAATATCCCAAAAAAGCCACCTGTTCCTCCAGCCCCAGCGCCTTGGCCTGCTCCCGAATCTCCTGGAACAACGCCCCATCGCCTATCATGTCCAGCCGAAAGTCTACGCCCCGCTCCCGCAGCCCTGCCGCCACCTGCAGCGCTGTCTCGGGATGTTTCCAGTCAATCATCCGAGCCGCCCAAAGCAGCCGCAGCTGCCCCTGGGACACCTGGTCTTTCCCGGCCATCAATGTATCCGGTTCCTGTTCCCGGAAAGCGGGAAAATATCCGTAACGGAACCTTTTTCCGCCATAGGCCCCCACCAGCCGAAAGTCCCCGGCCACATAGGCACCGGCGCAGAGCAGATACACCCGCCCTCCCCTGTAGCGGGTATGGTCGTGATATTTTTTTCTCAGGCCCCTGGGACTCACAAATTTGTACCGTCCTGTCTTATACAGGGGCTCGCTGTAGCGCCACAGGGGTTTCCCGGTACGCAGTCTGTGCTCTATATAGCTTTCCTCCTCGCAGCCGCCAAAAATCACTGCATCCGCCTGGTCAATGCTCTCCTGACAGCGGATTTCATCCTCCCAGTAATTACGGACAAAATCCGCTTCGGCCAGACTCTCCCCCCAGCCCATGGCCACTCGTTCCTGTTCCATGGGCTGGGTCTGCACGAAGGTATAGCTTCCCCCCTGTTCCCGGCACAGCCGATACAGTTCCCGGCTCACAGGCATCTGGTGATGGTTCATATAGTTGGAGACGAATACAAGATTCATTTCTTCCCTTCCTTCAGCATGGCCCGGGCCGGTCTCTGTTGCCCCGCCGTCCGATTATTGGATATACATCAGGCCAATTCCTGATACAACTCCAAAAGCTGATTCAAATTCTGCTCTCCGTCGTGGGTCCGCCGGGCATGTTCCCGGGCCTTCCGGGTCCGCTGCGTCGCCTGTTCCCCCAGGGCAAACACTTCCGCCACCTGTTCTCCCAGCTCTCTGCTGATCCGCTGCATCTCCCCGGCCCCGTCCCCGGAGGACCCTCGGAACAGCCAGCCCTCTCCGGGGCTGATCATGCTCTCCATGCCCCCCACCAGGCCCGCCACCACAGGGGTTCCCATTAACATGGCCTCCGCCAGGGAATTGGGGGAATTTTCGATGGAGGATACACAGACATAGGCATTGCAGCGCAGATACTGTTCCTTCATCTGTCCCGCGTCCTGACTGCCCAGAAAGGTCACATGCCCGGCCAGTTCATGCTCCCTGATCCGATCCTCAAGATACCTTCCGTAAGCAGAGATCCGCAGCGCTGCCGTGGGACCCTGGCGAAGCAGACAATTTCCCGCCACATAGAGATGAACATCCGGATACCTGGGTTTTATATCCGCCAGCGCGTCCAGCATATAGTGCAGGCCCTTGATGGGATAATCCCCCTGGCTCATGAAAATGCTGTGTCTGCGGCACTCCGCATACTTCCATTCCCCCTCATAAAAACAGGGCCGCATGGTTTCCTGCAAAACATGGTACTTCACCTGGGGATTCCACTTGGCCGTCCAGCGCCGGTCCCAATCCGTCCGCCCTGCCACATGACCGGTGAGGCATACCGCCTCCTGTTCCCACTTTCCCCGGAGACGGAATTTTTGCTGCTGCCTCTGCAGATTGTCCCGCTTCACCAGGTCCCGGAAAGTGCTCATATGCCGCAGCCTGCCGGGAAGATTGGCCATATAGGCATCCGCGTACACGGCGCACAGGCCCTGGATGCCCACCAGGCTGCTCTGAGGCCGGTTATAAACCCGCAGCGCCGCCAATGTGTGGGGATACTCCGTCCCAAAGCAGTGCAGCACATCCGGTTGAAAATCCTGCAGGATTTCCTGCATGTCCTGCTCCAGTTTCGGGTCATATACTTCCGGTCTGGCAGTATTCTCCCGAAACCCATAGTATCGGACCCGGCCCGTATCTCCCTTCAGCAGCTTTTCCCCTGGAGTGATGGGAAAAGCCACCCCCAATTCCACCTTGGGGACTCCCGTTCCGCTCTCCGGGGCTCCCACCCGCAGCAGTGCATCCATCAGGCCGGTGAGCCAGCCCTCCTTGTTACTGCATGGCTTCCCCAAATCCCGGGCAATCACCGGCAGCATGATGTTGCAGATCCAAAGCACTCTCATACAATCCTCTTCCCCCATGGCAGGCGGCCGGCGCTGCCGGACGCCCCCGCGCCGTTCTCTATCTCCCTTAGTTCAACAATCAAAAATTGATCTCGCCATTTTGCTTTATCTCCAAAAACATCCATCATTATATGCACATCCAATTTCCATGTCCCAACAATATAAATAACGCCCCCTGCTTTTAACACCCTTTTACATTCCCGTTCAATTTCAATCCATTGAGACTGAATATGAAAAAACGCATTGTATAGAATAACTGTATCAAATGTATTATCTGCATAATCCATTTTGGACGCATCCATGATTTGAAAATGCAGCTTTTCCCTAAGTTTGCCGTTTAGTCTTCGATCGTCAAGATCAATACAGTAAACGCTGTCGGAACAGGCTGATGCAGAAACAGAAAAATCAGCTGCTCCACAGGCAACTTCGAGAATCGTCTTATTTTCTATGTCCGCAATGAGCAGCTTAACAAGAATATCCGTATTTTTCAATATTTTTTCCTTCACAAGTTCTCTATAAACCGATATATACGCCGGTATCCTGATAGATTACATACCCGTCCATGCGGTTTACCAGCACAAACCCATAGTCCTCCGCATGGCCGGTGGTTTTCTTCCCCTCCGGCAGGATGACAAAATGGCTGGAATAGGTTTTTGCCAGGGGTAAAATCACATCCAGGTCCAGAACAGGGGCCTCCATGGCATCATACAGCGGATTGTCTGCCTGCCACCGCTCCACCAGCATCTCTCTCCCATAGGGCATACATACCAGGGGTGTATACTGCCGCACAAAGGAGAGCATCTCCTTGGGAAAGACAGCCATGACTTCCCGCCCTTCCACCTGGATGGCGTCACAGATATCCACCACCGCCTGGGGCATATGGTATAGATTCTCCGCCTTATGAAAGTGGGGACTGGCATAGATACAGCTGCCGCTGCTCATAACCAGCACAGCGGAAAGGACCGCGAATCCATACTTTTTTCTGCCCCTCAAACGCCCGTAGAGATCTGCCGTGGCATAGGCCACCACAATGGTTACCGGCAGCAGCCACAGGATGCGGTAGTAGATCTCATCCCCCACAGCCCCATACACCAGGCGGGCAAACAAGGGATTAAAATACAGAGCCAGCACTGCCAGAGGCGCATAGACCAGCAGGACCCGCCTGCGCCGGTCCTTCTCGGCAAACCACAGATATACCAGAGCCAGCAGATACCAGCCCATAATCAGCCCTGTCCCCATAAAGCCCTGAAACAGTTCTGTTATCATCTTCCACATGACTCCCGCCTCCCGATTCTATTTAAAGTTACGCATGTACCCCCAGGCGCCGCCCTGCCGGGCCTCTTCGCCTATTGTATCATAAAATACAATGCTGCATACGCCAGCGCCGGTATACAGCACAGCCCGGTTTTCACCGCCAGCCCCGGCCTGCGATAGGCCAGAGCGCCGCACAGCCCTGTCACTCCCAGCAGCATACACATAAGCATAGTACCCAATGTGGTGCACAGACAGGCCGCCGTCACGGTCGCCCCCAGCAGCAGCCATAACACCCACTGTCCCTGCTGCCCCTTCTCCACCCGGTCCAGGATCAGGAAAAACAAAAGCAGTACCATGGGAATCACAATGCATCCCAGTGCGGACTTTCCCTGACGGCTGCGTGCCAGCATAAAATTTTCCGATGTATACAGGGAATAATTGCCGAAAATCACCAGCAAAGCCGTAAAGCACAAAAACAACGGCAGACGCTCCTTCTTTTTCCCGAAAAGCTGCCTGCCTATCTGGTAAAAAATCAGGTAGGTGGTGGGGATCAGGGCCAGCGGTACCGCCACATGGGCCACGCTGACTGCCGGAAGTCCGGAAATCCTGGCCAGAAAAGCAATCCACACAGGAAAAGGCGCCAGACCATGGCGCAGATCCAGTCCCGTGGCACCCGTGGAGTAGGGCATCAGTTCATACAATGTGTTGCTGCTCTCTGTCAGAGTGGAAATGGCCACATAATAGGCGTCATCACCGTCCTGGTAGGTCATGCCCACCGCCAGGATAAGTTGAAGGGCCGCCAATGCCAGAAAAATCCCCCAGTAGATACGATGCTGCCTGCCGTCGCTCTCCCCCTTAACCAGGAACAGCCGCCGCCCACCTCTTAAGGAGCGGATCAGCAGAAATGCCCCCACCGCCGCCACTGTCAGGGAAACGCCCGCAAAAAGTCCCACTGCCACTGCAAACCCCCGCTCCACATGCAGCAGTACCAACGGTACCGTCACAAATTGAAACAGGGCCCAGGAGATCATATAGCCGCTGGTCCACATAAACGCAGGAGAAGTTTTTCCGGGTTTTAAGAAAAATGCCGGGACGGCTCCTGTCAGCAGGGGAATTCCCACCAACCATATACACAGTATGAGACAGCCCGCTACGATTGCCATTCGCCGCTCCCTTCTCCCCCCTCCAATGGCCACAGTGCAACCATATACCAGAGGGCCGTTGCCCATAAAGTTTTTTTATAATCCATAATACCGCTGCCGCACAGCACAAAATGCAGGATCATCCACTCCACGCCCACCCACACGGGAAGCCAGCGCCCCAAGAAACAGCGGTATCTGCTTCCCCGAAGCAGCCCGCAGAGCAGGATTGCCGCCGCCAGTCCCAGCATGAGCCACCACCATCTGCTGCCGTAATCTACATAGTACCTGGTAAGCAGAGGGGCCCTGTCTCTCATCTGTTCATAATTGATGCCGCTGTAAGCATCGTAAGCCCGCCCTTTCAGCTGCATGGCAAGGATGGGCGGCGTGGCATGGTAAGCGGCCATGTCCCATATCAGATTCTTTACGTCCACCCTCAGCCTGTCCCTCAGGCAGATCTCCGCCAGTTCCCACAGTTTGCCGTTGACCTCTCCGGCTCCGTATAATTCCTCCAGCCTGGGGATCAGTACCCGTTCCACCCCGTCTGCGTAAGCGGACACATCCCTGGCAATGACCAGTCCGATCTCATCATGCAGAGGCTGGGGAAACACCTGGAAAGTCTGCTGGAAATAGGGCCAGCCCACACGGCTCAGGGCCGCCGTTGCCAGCCTTCGGTTCCACTTCTCGGGATTCCAGCCACAGTTCACCGTAATGTTGCACAGAAGCAGCGCAAATACCGTGAAACCGCAGAAAAGCCGGCATTTCCCTCTCCTACCCTTTCCCAGCTTCCACAGAAAAGCCGCCTGCAGCGGCAGGGCAAACCATGCATATATCGGAAGAACCAACAGGAGCAGCAGCCACACCAGCAACATGGCAATGACCAGCCTGGCCGCTTCCCTGGGGGATACATTTTCTCCGGGCTTTCCCGGAGCCTTCCTGCCGTTCCCTGCCGGAAACAAACCCCAGGCCTTTCTCCACAGGGCAGTCTCACCCACCAGCAGAGAGGTTCCCAGGGACCAGGGCAATACAGCCAGATGACACTGCATTGCCTGGGGAAATGTGACCAGCGCCAATGTGCATAACAGCCGCAGTCTTTTGTTCCCATTTGGGAAAAAGCAGGCCCACAGCACCCAGGCCGCCGCAAATGCCGCCGACAACTGGACTACGTACAAAATCCACAAACGGGAGGACAGCAGCAACGCCAAGCCCCTGTACAGTATGCCGCTGTAAAACCCGTTTCCGGTGCTTTCTCCCGCCAACAGCAGTCTGCTCTCCTGAAAATTCTGCAGCCCGCCCATATTCTGCATAAGCCAGGCCAGCCCCAACAGGATCTGGACGCCCATGCCGCAGGCCAGCGCCGCTCGCAGCACTCCCTGCGTATGCCTACCCAATCGCCGCATCTATCTGCCTTTCTGTTCCCAAAACCGTTACACACTGTGCATTCCTGCTGCTTTGCAGCAATTCCCTCTCACTGACTATTCATAGAACGCCTGCACCTGTCTGCATATATAGTCCACCTGCTCCAGCGTCAGTCTGTAGAACATGGGAAGCCGCAGCAGCCGCTCGCTCTCCTTGGTGGTATAACGGTCCTCCCCATGGAAACGACCGAATTTCAAGCCCGCCGGGGCCGTGTGCAGCGGAATATAATGGAATACGCTGTGTACCTGACGCTCCTTCAGATAGGCAATCAGCGCCGTCCGCTCCTCGATATCCCCGGTCTTGATATAAAACATATGAGCATTGTGCACACAGCCTTCCGGCACCGCAGGCAATTCGATGCGTCCCGACTGTGCCAGAGGAAGAAGATTTTCATAATATCGGTTCCAGCAGGCCATACGGGCCGCCGTAATCTCCTCCGCCATTTCCAGCTGAGCATACAGATAAGCGGCGTTCATGTCACTGGGCAGATAGGAAGAACCGTAATTGATCCAGGTGTATTTGTCGATCTGTCCCCGGTAGTATTTGCTGCGGTTGGTTCCCTTTTCCCGGATGATCTCTGCCTCCTCAATGTTCTCCTTATCCCGGATCAGCAGCGCGCCGCCCTCACCCATACTGAAGTTCTTGGTCTCATGGAAGCTGAAGCACCCATATGCCCCAAAAGTGCCCAGCGCCTTGCCCCTGTAGCTGGACATAATGCCCTGGGCTGCATCCTCAATCACTACCAAATGGTATTTTTCCGCCACTTCCATAATTTTATCCATCTCACAGGACACGCCGGCGTAATGTACCGGCACAATGGCCCGGGTCCTGTCCGTGACAGCCGCCTCAATCAGGTTCTCGTCTATGTTCATGGTGTCCGGCCGTATGTCTACAAACACCGGGGTGGCTCCCCGCAGCACAAAAGCATCCGCCGTGGACACAAATGTATAAGAGGGCATAATGACCTCATCCCCGGCCTTGATTCCGGCCAGCAGGGCGGCCATCTCCGTGGCGTGGGTGCAGGAGGTGGTGAGCAGACATTTTGTGGTATGGGTTCTCTCCTCAATCCACTCATTGCACTTTTTGGTATAGGGCCCATCGCCGCAGATCTTCTGGTTCTCTACGCATTCCCTGATATACTCCATTTCCTTGCCTGTATAGGGCGGCACATTAAATGTAATCATCTCTTATCTCCTTATTTAGAGTTCCGCATCTGACCACACAGGGCCTTTCATGCAGAGTAATTCCGGCCCGCCTTGCGGCCCGTAATTCTCTGGGCCCTGTATGGCCAGATGCTGTTTAGAGTTCCGCATCTGACCTGGAGCGGAACCATTTATGTCCCAGTTTTCGGGCTGCCTTGAAAAGGACTCCCCTGGCCATATCCACCAGTATGCATGCTGTGAACACCAAAAGCACGCTGCAAAATGCCCGCGCTGCCAGCGCCCAGGGACTGCACTCCAGGGTGGCTCCCAGCCAATGGGGCCAAAGCATGCGGAGTTCCACATGCTCATGCAGCAGATATACTCCCAGGGTATAGGGAGCCACCCGCAGAATCACCTTGCCCAGAGGTTTTTCCCCCGACAGCTTCCATTTAGAAAATGCATAGAACAGGGAAATTGCTGCAAACAGATTCAATATATGATTGTAGTCATAAGGCGCATGGATAAAATTACCCAGCCGCCCGGTCTTGAGATAGACCAGTCTCACCCCCATGGTCAGCCCATAGATCAGCAGACAGCCGCCCAGGTAGCACAGCGCCGCCCGCTTTCCTTTCTGCAGGAAGGGGATACCATACAGGCGCATATAAGCCGCCACCAGGAAAACACAGATAAACCACAGGCCATCGTAGCCCAGGTTATCCGCCTCCAGTTTGACAGGCAGCACCGATTTGCTGACGGAAAAAAACACCAGCAACAGGATAATCATGTTCCTCAGCTGCTTTTGCCCAAGCTGCCTGGCCCCCGCCCCCAACACGGGAGAAAACAGGTACATAATCACATAGGCCGTGATAAACCAGTAATGCGCCATCTGATTGGGCAACAGATATTGCAGCAGCCGGTATACCGTCAGTTGTCCCGGATCCAGGATCCCCGCCGCCATCAGGATCGGGGGGATTAAAAGACTGTAAAACAGCACCTGACACACCAATTCCGCCAGCCGTCCGAACTTAAAACCCGATTCCACCAGAAAATAGCCGCTGATCAGCATATATACATTCACAGCCACGATGGAAAACGCCTCCAGAAGCCATGCGATATAGGCCCCCCCGCTGAATTCCTCTGTGAGAGAGGTAAGCAGTCCTCCTTTGGACAGGTAGTGCAGCATCACCACCATCATCATGGCCAAAATGCGCAGCAATTCTATGCTCACAATTCTCTTTTTCATTGCCTGCGCACCTCCCATCCGGCATCCTGGCATTTTCTCTCCCCAGCCCGGCGCATCATCTCTGTCTCTTCCAGCTTCCGATTACATTCCCCTGCACATTATCTGTCACCTGACTGATAATATACCTGGGACGGCCCTTGACCTCCTCATAGATCCGGGCTATATAGTGGCCGATGACGCCCAGGCTCAGCATGATAAAACCGCCGATGATGAGGATCAGCAAAATCACGGTGGTAAAGCCCTCCACCGCCGTACCCATGAGATATTTGACCAGGGTCTGCACTCCCAGCGCCAGGCTGAAGAAGATGGATATTATACCCAGAACTGTCACCAGCTGCAGCGGCAGGGTGCTGAAGGAAGTGGCATTGGAAACGGCATAGCGCATCAGACTGAAAAAGGACCATTTGCTTTCCCCGTAAGCCCGCTCCTGCACCTCATACTCCACGCTGACAGTTTTAAAGCCCGCCCAGAAGGTAAGTGCCCTGAAAAATGTATTTTTCTCAGGCAGGTCCAGCAGCACATCCACCACCTTGCGGTCCAGCAGCTTGTAGTCCGAAGAGGCATTCATGTCCATCCTGATCAGGCCGCTCATGATCTTGTAAAAGGCTCCGGCAAAACATTTGTGCAAGAAGCCCTCTCTGCCCCGGCTGACCTTGATTCCCTCCACCACCTCATACCCCTGGTTCCAAAGTTCCCACATACGGGAAATCGTCTCGGGCGGATGCTGCAAGTCACAATCCATGACGATCACAGCGTCCCCCGCGGCGATCTGCAGGCCCGCGAAAATGCTGGCCTCCTTCCCAAAGTTTCGGGAGAACTGAACTCCCTTCACCCGGGGGTCCGCCTCCGCAGCCTTCAGTATCTCCTGGTATGTGCCGTCCCGGGAACCATCGCTGACAAAGACTAATTCGTACTCTATCTGTTCCTGCACACACAGCCCAGACAGAGCCTGGGCTGTACGCGCAATATTCTGTTCTTCATTGTATGAGGGAAGCACAATGGATAATAATGCCATGCCTTGTCCCACCTTCCACCGACTGAAAAAATATAGAATCTCTCTGTGTAAACTATACAAACTTAATAATTTAGCATATTGTATAGTTTACTATTTTATATATAGGATGTCAAATTGAAAATGGGAATTTTTAGCGGCTGATAATTATCCTCCAAACAGCACAAAAACACGCCCGGAAAAAAGCACTGAAAGGACTGGATATCCTGCACCGAATCGTGTATAATGAACAGAGAAATGAGGTAGAGGCAAACATGGATTTTTTTACAGGATTGACACAAAACAGGATATTTCTGGCCGCCGCTCTGGGGTGGCTGATCGCCCAGATACTTAAAACGTTGATTCATCTGCTGTTTACGAGACAATTTGTGGCAGAGCGGCTGGTTGGCAGCGGCGGCATGCCCAGTTCCCATTCTGCCACCGTGTGCGCACTGGTCACGGCCACCTATCTGGAGCATGGCTCCGATAGTTTTGCCTTTGCCATCGCGCTGATTGTAGCTATCATCGTTATGTACGATGCCATCGGCGTCCGCCGGGAAACCGGAATTCAGGCCCAGCTTCTCAACAATATGATTAAAATTTTTGAGGATATGGGTCGTGACGAGTTATCTGCCCAGGACAAGCTGAAGGAATTTATCGGTCACACTCCCTTCCAGGTACTGATGGGCGCCATTTTGGGCGTTTTTGTGGCCGCATTGTTCTACATGGTATAATATAACAAAGGGGATGTGAAACCACCACTTTTCACATCCCCTCCATTTTTTAGCGATCCCGTCCCGCGCTTATTCTCCCAGTCCGCTTTCCACTGCTCCAATGAGAGTTTTCAGAGCTTCCTGCTCATCTTCCCCCTCACAGATGAATTCAATCTCGTCTCCGCATTTCACGCATGCGCCCAGTACGCTGAGCACGCTCTTGGCGTTGGCAGTACTGTCCCGGAACGTAAAAGTGATCAGGGACTTGAACTGCATCGCTTCCTTGCATAGTATTCCCGCCGGCCTCAGATGCAGGCCCGTGGGATTCTTGATTGTAACCTTCTGGCTTACCATAACACTCTTTACCTCCTAAAACATCCTGTCCTGAATCAGTTTGGCCAGTTCCTCGGCATCCGCCTGTATGGCCTCATAATCCTTGCCCTCAATCATGACCCGCACCAGGGGCTCTGTTCCGGAAGGCCTGATCAACACCCTGCCCTCCCCTGCGAATTTTTCCTCCAGTGCCGCGATAGCCTCAGCGATCTCCGGGTACTCCATATAAAGTTCCTTCTTGTGGTTGGCCACTTTGGCGTTGACCAAAGCCTGGGGAAGTACTTCCATGACCTGCGCCAGTTCCGACAGAGACCGGCCCGTCTCCACCATCACCTGCAGCAGATGCAGCGCACTGAGCAGACCGTCCCCGGTGGTATTCTCGTCCAGAAAGATCACATGTCCCGACTGTTCCCCTCCCAGGCTCGCCCCGATCTCCTTCATCCGCTCCAGCACATAGCGGTCTCCCACCTTGGTTTTCTCCACATGCAGTCCCTGCTTATCCGCCATCAAAAAGAAACCCAGATTGCTCATGATGGTAGCCACAATGGTATCCTTCTTCAGCTTTCCCTGTCCCTTCAGGTAATTGCCTACGATAGCCATGATCTGGTCGCCGTCCACTAACTTGCCGTTCTCGTCCACCGCCATCAGACGATCCGCATCTCCATCGAAAGCCAGGCCGATATTCGCCTTTTCATATACTACCCTGGCCTGCAGTTCCTCCATATGAGTCGAACCGCAGTTTGCATTGATATTGGTACCGTCCGGATTGTTGTGGATCGCCACCACCTCGCCGCCCAGTTCCTTTAAGGCTTCCACCGAGGTATAGTAAGCCGCTCCCTCGGCACAGTCCACCACGATCTTGAGTTGGCTTAAATCCACCTTCACCGATTGAATGGCGTGATTAATATACTCCTCCCGGGCATCGGTGCGATACTTGATCTTGCCTACCCCTGGCCCTATGGGAAACTTCACCCCCTGCATCTGGGAATTGATCAAAGACTCAATTTCATCTTCCAGCGCATCCGGCAGCTTATACCCGTCCCCGTCAAAAAACTTGATGCCGTTAAATTCCACCGGATTGTGAGAGGCAGAGATCACTACCCCTGCGTCAACCTTATATTTCTGAGTCAGAAAAGCCACTGCAGGCGTGGGGATCACCCCCACATACACACAGTTTGCTCCCACGGAACAAGCTCCGGCCATTAGGGCATTGGCCAGCATATCGCCGGAAATACGGGTGTCGCAACCCACCATAATCGTAGGCTTATGTTCCTTTTCCTTCGTAAGCACATACGCACCTGCCTGCCCCAGCTGCATGGCAAGCAATGGGGTAAGTTCCTCGTTGGCAATACCCCTGACCCCGTCAGTTCCAAATAATCTGGCCATAATTCCTTAATCCTCCAATGATCTGTTTATTGTTGCCCATCATTCCCGTTCTCCCCCTGGAGCGGCGCAAAGCGCAGGGTGACGGAAGGTGTACTGACCTTTTTCTGCTCCGGAAGAAGCGAAACATTGATGGTCAGACTGTAATCCCCCTCCAAAGGCTGTATGGGATTGGTATTCTCGATCCAGGCTCCCACGTCAACTATCCCCTGAAGAGTGGCTTCCTGCAGCAGAGCCGTGTAACCGCTGAATCCCTCCACTACCAACGGCGAGGACGCCACGATTTCCCAGGACACACCCTCCGGCACATTCACAATCTGAATGTTTTCCTCGCGCAGCGTAATACGCTTGGTTATGATCTGCTCCACTCTCACTTTCACCTCAGCCGTATCGTCAAAATTCTCCTGGGCAAAATAAATCCCTTCCGGCAGATACTTTTTGAGATGCACCACCGTGTCATAGTCCTTGCTGGCCCCTGTTATATTGATATCCTCGGGATCCACCGTCAGCTGAGTGACTTTGTTCAGAAATTCGGGAGGACCTGTGACTCTCACCGAATTCACGGAAGCCTCTATATCCCCGTTTCTCCCATAACCCTCCGCCAATGTACCGCTGCATTCGTAGATCACGGGAATCTCCTTGATATTCCACACTTCCACTGTAACGGTCACTGTATCCAGGTTTTTGGACACAGACGTCTTGTGCACCTCGTTCCCCTCTTTATCCAGCAGCTTTATATCCCCGGATGCCTTGATGGTGCCTGTGATTCCCTTCACATCCACATCTACCTCTGCCCGGTCAATCTGGCTGATGACGGACTCCGGCCCCTGGATCTCCAGACGGTTGCGGTCCGGGCTGATCTCGCCAATGGCGCAGTTCTCATCCACTTCGCCGATGGGATTAACGATAATATTGATGGTCTTTTGGGCCTTTTTCTCAATATTCAGCTTCACATATTCTATATTGCCGCTGATATTCTGCACCTTATCACCGTACTTGGGACAGTAGAATTTGATCTCCACCGTGTTGGTCACCGTCAGGTTGGTCAGATCGGCTTCGGCAATAATGTCGCTGCTCTGAATTTCCCTTCTGACGCTGTTTGGTGCGTCAAAAGTCACTACACGAAGTAAGTCCGTATTATCCAGGACCTCATAGACCTGACCGTTCTCCGTCAGCAGTTCCGTGTTCAGCAGATTAACCTTTATATTCTGAAATCGTTTTTCGTCCACAGGGTCATTGGTGCTGATTACCACAAACCACAATGTAAAAGCCAGCAGCAGGGACATAATCTTCAGCAGCCAGTGGGAGAAAAATATGGAACGAATTATGGAACCTATCTTCCCTTTCATGCTTCCTGTCTGCCCTTTCCTTTCTTTTTCCGCTTGCCCTTGCCTGCATCCCCCGTCAGATTGGTCAGTTCCATCAGCCGCTTTTTCAGACTCTCCCCGTTAAAGCCCCGTTCCAGCTGTCCTCCCGCCGCAATGCTGATGGTGCCGGTCTGCTCCGATACGATCACCGTCACCGAGTCCGTGACTTCAGAAATACCCACACCGGCCCTGTGTCTGGTACCCACTTCCTTGCTGATGGCCCCGTTGTCCGACTGGGGCAGATAACAGGTGGCCGATGTGATCCGATTGCCTCGGACAATGACGGCACCATCATGCAAAGGTGTGTTGTGTTCAAAAATATTAATTAACAGCTGGCTTGTAACCAAGCCGTCCACATCGATCCCGGTTCTCTCGTACTCCGCCAGAGACTCCTTCTGCTCGATTACGATCAATGCCCCTGTTTTTACCTTGCTCATTTCCACACAGGCCCGGGTGATCTCGCCTATGGTCTTTTCTGTAAACGTATTATCCTTACTCCTGCCGTTATCGAAAGGCAGCGCATTGGCAATCAGATTCTTGTTGCCCAGTTCCTCCAGCGCCTTGCGCAGTTCCGGCTGCAATACCACAATCATGGCCGTCACGGCAAAACCGAACACATTCTGTCCCAGCCACAATATGGTATTCATCTTAAAGTATGAGGCCACTACCCAGAAAAACAGGATCACAAGCAGACCCTTGAGCAAAGTCCAGGCCCTGGTCTTTTGGATCCACAGCATGATATGGTAGAGGAGAAACGCAATAATCAATATTTCCAGAATATCGCCAACCTCAATGCTGGGCACATACCTTCTTAAGTTTGCAATAATCTCACTAACCGTCACCATGCCTGCCTATCCTATGCCTTAGATGCTTCCCTATATTTCCTCGTAGTCTCCAGCCGTCTCGCTCTCTGTCTCCCCGCTGATAGTAACACTCCTGCCGCCGGCGCGGGCCTGAGAAGTCCTGGCATGACCGTCCCTGGTGCCGGTGCGTTCCGTCACCACGCTCCTGTTGACCCTTCTGGGAGCGATAGTCATATCCTCATCCTCGTCCTCCTCCACCGGACGCACCGGGCGCCGCTGGGTATTGATACGCTTCACCGTCTTTGAAGCAGCGGGCATATTCATCTTGGGGACGGCCTTCACATAATAGTAATACTCATCATCCTCATACTGTACCTTTTCGGTCCGGCTGTAATCCACACAGAAGCGGAAAAACTCCAGCACTTTCGCGATAAACAGCGCAAGAATGCTCCCCAGCACGGCCATTCCCAGAGAAAGCTGTGTGTCATAGACCAGATCTCCCACCAGAAGTACTACCAAATCTATTATTACGCCGGCAACCATGGCAATAGACCAGGAATAGTCGATGGACATGCGCCTTATAAGATATACCACCACAATAGTGATGACAAAGGCCGCTATCATCACCAGCATGGCACGGTTGCCCAACACACTGTCAATGACCATCCGCAGCTTGGCCGTAGCCTCGTCCGATCCCATGCTGCTGATAATGGTGGCATTGTCCGAGATGTTTGTCAACATATAGTACACCACGGTTCCGCAGGCTACTGAAATTGCCGCCAGAGGAGTGGCAAGAAGCCCCACCGCTACCGGGATCACATAGGGGATCTTCAGCGCCAGCAGCAGTACCGTAAAGATAAGGATCACCGAATCCTTGGAACCCAGCCGGAAAAACAGTAAAAACATGATCAGATAGATGGCCAGCGCCGCCACAGCCACTTCCAGGGACAATTCGTACAAATGCATCAGACTGAAAGCGGCAGAGAACAATATGATGCAGCCGTTGGGCAGAAAGGAGCAGAGCAGGGAGACAATCAGAACCAATCCCAGATTATCCAGCTTGCCCATATACCCCAGTTCGCCGTTGACCATACAGATGGCCAGATAGGCCAGCATAAACTTTAATACCGGCAATAGGATGAACTCATTCCTGCTGTAAAGCAGTTTCAACTTTTCCCTGATTTCCAACAAATTACTCATGTTAATTCCTCATATCCATATATTTTTATCCCCATGGGCCGCAGAGCGCCTCATGGGGTTCACTGGCGGTACAGGCTGTCCAGCTTTTTCAGATTATGGTAGTACAGCTTTAGACTCTTCTTGGCACGGGCATAGCGGTACGCGCAGATGGCATAGGTAACAACGCAGTATCCAATCACGAAAACCGCATACCAAATGACGATGTTCTTTGCAAAGGCAAAAAGATCCATCTTGTAAATATCCGCGATCAAAGTCTCAAAATCATACAACACATACAGCCCGAATCCCAGCAGATAGGCAATTGTGCTGCAGAAAAAGGCACGCAAAAGCTGCAGGGAAATGTAGTCTCCCCTGAAATACCGCCCCAGCGACATGCTCTTTTTCCCCTCCCCCTCTTCATAGGAGGCCATCTTGGTCATCAGGATCACTCGTTCTTCATTTAACATTGAAAGTTCGCCTCTCTTGGGTACCCCTTATTGCAGATAACGCATTTTAGACCCGCCATCCTCTTTCTTCCGGAAGGAATCGGGAGCCTTGGGGGCGTTAGTCTTCAATATGTCCTTAAATCCATTGCTTACGTTCGCCTTACACTTCTCACAATACTTCCCGCTGCGGATCGGCGCACCGCAGCCGTCACAACTCAGCATGATGGGGGAACCTTCCGTCAACTCCAGACGGTCCTCCCGCAGCCACTGCCGGATCTGGGAAGTATCCACATCGCAGGCAGATGCCACATCCTGAATATGTACACCGGGATTCTCCTGAATATATTTCTTTACCTCCTGGAACTTTTCTTCCAGTCTCTCCCTGCAGGCCGGGCAGTAACTCTGTCCCATAATGTAGTTGAATAACTTTTTGCAGCCCTTACACGCCCTGACATTCATTGCATTACCCTCCTATTTAAGTTCCGCATTTCCCCTACAAGCACACATCTCCCTTGATGCATATGCGCCCGCTGCGCGTCCACATATGCATCAGTGCGCTTTACGGGGAACTGCTGTTTTAAGTTCCGCATTTCCCCTACAAGTACACATCTCCCTTGATGCATATGCGCCCGCTGCGCGTCCACACATGCATCAGTGCGCTTTACGGGGAATTGCTGTTTTAAGTTCCGCATTTCCCCTACAACACATATGACACACTCTCTATACCCCCGCCCCTATGGCTAATGTTGCAAAATAGACCCGCTGGCAACCCCCGGACAGGAGCACGGCCGAAACCTGATCTATGGTACTGCCGGTGGTGAATATGTCATCTATCAGTATAATTGTCTTTAATTTTACACCATTTTGCGCAAGATTAAAAGCCTTTTTCAAATTATTTACTCTTTCTTCAGAATTAAGGGATTTCAAGGGTCTTGTATTTCTGTTTCGGACCACCAGTTTTGGGAATACGGGAATGTTCAGTTCCCTCCCCAGAGCCCGGGCCAGGAGCGCGGCCTGGTTGTAACCCCGGCGTCGTTCCTTGGCGGCGTACATGGGGACGGGAACCAGACCGCCGGGCTCCAGGGAGCGGATAAAGCCTCCCATTTGCTGCGCCATTTCCCTCGCGAAAAAACCGGCATACTCCCGGCGTCCTCCATACTTAAACCGATACAGCGCCGGAGCGATATCTCCGTACTCATACAGAGCCCTCCCGGCCGAAAACAAATGCTTTACCCGCCCACAGTCACCACAGTACTCCGCCTCCCGGTCCGAAAGCCTCTTGCCGCATTTGCAGCAAAGAGGACCCGACAGATAACGCACGCTGCGCCGGCAGGCAGGGCACATGCGTTGCACTCCCATTCCCACCAGTTCGTCGCAGACCGGGCATCTGGGAGGATACAGCAGGGCTCCCGCCGCCTCCAGCCAATGTTTCATTTTGATCTCACCCAAATATTCACCGCTTTCCCTGTCCCGGGCTTGTCCGGGGCAAAGCGCCCCGGATACTTGCATGCACTGCCCACGGACTATTCCTCTGTCTCCGCCACCTCCCGGATCCGCTGATCCAGAGAAGTGTAGCGCCGATTCTCACTCACATTGTCAATCATGCCCCGCACAGCCTGGCTGCTGCCCAGAATAGTCACACAGCTTCTGGCCCTGGTGACGCCGGTATATAAAAGGTTCCGATTAAACAACATCCTGGGCCCGTTCAAAAGCGGCAGAATCACGGCGGGGTATTCGCTGCCCTGGGACTTGTGGATGGTGATGGCGTAAGAAAGTTCCAATTCCTCCAACAGGGAAAAAGGATAGGTCACACGCCTTCCCTCGTCAAACTCCACCACCAGTTCCGAACCGGCCTCACGAATCTCCAGGATGCGTCCCATGTCCCCATTGAACACGCCCATGCCTTTGTCCACCGGGATACCGTAACGGCTTACCACTTCCCACTCCAGCTGATAATTGTTGCGTATCTGCATGACTTTATCCCCTTCCCGATAGACAGTCTCGCCGGCCATATGTTCCCGCTTGCCTTCCTCAGGGGGATTTAAATACCGCTGCAGGATACCGTTGAGGACTTCCACTCCCAGGCTGCCTTTCCGCATGGGCGTCAGCACCTGAATATCATAGGGGGCCGCGTGTACATAGGGCGGCAATTTCTCCCGGATCAGCTGGATCATATGTTTATAGATCACATTCACATCGTTCCGCTCCAGCAGAAAGAAATCCCGGCTTTTGTTATCCAGAGCAATCTGTTCTCCCCGGTTGATATGGTGGGCATTGACTACGATGTCGCTCTCCCCGGCCTGCCGGAATATCTTCTGCAGCACCACCATGGGAAACGCCCCGGACTGCATGATATCTCTGAGCACCTGACCGGGTCCCACACTGGGCAGCTGATCCACATCTCCCACCAGGATCAGCCGGGTGCCGGGTGCCGTGGCCTTGAGCAGCGCCTGAAACAGGGGCAGGTCCACCATGGACATCTCGTCTATGATCACCACATCCGTCTCCAGAGGGTTTTCCTCATTCCTCTCAAAGCGGGCGCGGCGCTTATCCTCATCTGACAGGGCCCCGTTCAGTTCCAGCATCCGATGGATGGTGCGGGCCTCAAAACCGGTTGCCTCGGTCATGCGCTTGGCGGCCCGGCCCGTGGGAGCTGCCAGAAAGATATCATAGCCCTCCCGCTCAAAAAAGCGGATAATAGTATTGATGGTGGTAGTTTTCCCTGTTCCCGGTCCGCCGGAAAGCACGAAAAGGCCACTTTGAATGGCTTCCAATACCGCGCGGTATTGCAATTCGTCCAGCCGGACGCCCACCTCCCCTGCAATGACCTTAAGTACCTCCTGCACATGCGCCTCCTCCTGGTGCATGGGAATATTCAGTTGATGAAGCATATGGGCGCAGTTCAGTTCCGCATAATAATAGCTGGCAGCATATACCAGGCCGCCCTTAATCACCAGTTTTTTGTCCATCACCAGGTTGTCAAGCTGCGGCCGGATATGCTCCTCCTCCACCCCCAGCAGCACCCTGGCGCGGCTGAGCAGCTGTTCCATGGGCAGATAGCAATGGCCCTCCCCCACAGATTGCTGCAATGTATAAAATACGCCGCTCCGAATACGGTACTCGGAGTCCGTATGAATGCCTGCTCTGGTGGCGATCTCGTCCGCAATCTTAAATCCGATGCCGTGGATGTCCTCCGCCAGACGATAGGGATTCTCCTTCATGATCCCGTAAAGGCCCGTGCCGTAGGTGTCATAGATCCGCAGGGCCAATGCGTTGGAGATACCATATTGCTGCAGATAGATCAACGCATCCCGCAGATCCCTCTTTTCCTCCATCTGCATGGCAATCTCACGGGCCTTATTTGGGCTGATACCCTTTATCTCAGCCAGACGTTCCGGCTCCTCCTCCATGACACGGAAAGTATCGTTTCCGAATTTTTTGACAATGCGGGCTGCCAGCGCTGCCCCAATGCCCTTGATGGCGCCGGAGCCCAGATACCGCTCCATACTCACCCGGTCCTTAGGGGCCGTGGTCTGGTAAAAAGCAATCTTAAATTGCCTGCCGTACATGGGATGTTCCGCATATTCTCCTTTTGCCTCTATGGTCTCTCCCTCCGACAGTCCCCGGCAGTTTCCTACACAGGTGACTGCTTCTTCCTCTCCCATCAGTTCCATAACAGTATAACCATTTTCCGGATTCTGATAAATGATATGTTCCACATATCCGCTGATTGTATCCATAATTCCCTCTGCCTTTGCCATATTAAAAAGGCTGCCTCTTTGCATCAGCAGCCTTTACTTCTATATCATATTTCTCTTCATCTGTTCGTAAAGCATCTGAGCCAGCCCCAGGCTGCTCTGCTGTGTAGTGTCCGCCGCCACCTGCTGGATCATCTGTTCCTTATAAAAATCCATCATACTGTTGCTGGAACCCGCCATACTCTCGGTGCTGTAGTTGGGAACCGTCTTCTGCATGGCCTTAAACATCTGCTCCAGAAAATAGGCTTCGAACTGTTTGCAGGCATCCATCAATTCCTCATCGCTGGCATTCTCATAACTCGTCTGAAGTTTTCCCTCCAATTTGGCGGCGGAGGCATTGTTCGCCGCCATGCCGGCCAGGCTGCTCATGCCTCCGGCATTCCACATACTCCCTATATCCATTGTCTAAGTCCTCCGTTTCCATTTGCGGAACATCTGTATGCCGCAAATCGCCCTGTCCGATCCCCCGCCCGCCTGCGCTGTGTCCAGTCAGCCATACCGCAGGTCATACAAAGGTTCACATGCTATCTTCTCAGGTTATTGGCCTGCTGCAGCATCTCATCGGATGCGGTAATGGCTTTGGAATTCATTTCATAGGCACGCTGTGCCACAATCATGTTCACCATTTCATCCACCACCTGCACGTTGGAGCCTTCCAGGTAATTCTGTAATACCTTGCTTTTCACCACAGCGGTGCTGGTAGCCTCGTTAATAGGCTGGCCGCTGGCTGCAGACTCGGAATAAAGGCTGTCGTCCAAGCGGTCTAATCCTGCGGGATTATTAAATTGCGTCAGGCCGATCTGGATGCCCAGCGGCTGAGGCACATTTCTTTCATCCGGATAGCATATATTTCCGTCGGAGGTGACCGTGATCCTGCTGACCACATAGTTGCTGTTCAGGACAATGGGCCTTCCCTGGGTATCCAGCACCGGCAGGCCGTCGGAGGTGGCCAGAATGTTGCTGCGATTTTCTCCCAGCGCCCAGTCAAAATTACCGTTGCGGGTATAGTATGTATTGCCGTCGGCGCCCTGCACAGCGAAAAATCCTTTTCCGTCTATGGCAAACGACGTGTCCTTTTCCGAGGAGAGCAGAGGTCCCTGCTTGCCGTACAAAGCCGTGATGGAAGCGTTGCGCACACCCAGTCCCACCTGCGCGCCGGTGGGTTTGGGGTTCCCGTCCGCCGTAGTGGTTCTCTGCTGCAGATTCTGGTACAAGAGAGACTTGAATTCGTTTACCTGCGTCTTATACCCCGTTGTGTTCACATTTGCCAGATTGTTGGCAATGGTGTCAATATTGACCTGCTGGGCAATCATGCCCGTTGCCGCTGTCCATAAACTCCGAACCATATCTTTTTCTCCTGTCCCTGCAGTTCTCCGAATCACCCTGCAGCCTTTCTAATTATATAAATACCAGTAAATACTTACTGAACCTTGCCCAGCTGGCTCACCGCGATCCCCAGACTCTCGTCATAGGTCTGCATAATCTTCTGATTGCTCTCATAAGCCCTGGTCACGGCGATCATATTGACCATCTCCGAAATCACGGACATATTGGACATCTCCAGCACGCCGGACTTCACCTCTGCGGAGCCCTCCATGGGAGTTGCTCCTTCCACCGGCTGGAAGAAAGTGTCGCCAAACTTCTCCAGATAATCGTAATCTTCGAAATCCGTCACCTGGATCCGGGCCACCTGCCTCCCGTCCTGAATGATGGAACCGGTGCTGTCTATGGCAGCATCCTTCAAGGTATCCAGCTGTATCCGGCGGTTCTGGGTATCCAGCACATACATGCCGTCATTGTTCACCAGATAACCTTCCTGGGTCAGGGTAAAATTGCCTGCCCGGGTATATTTGGTGGAAGTCTCTCCCTGGCTGTCGGTATATTCCAGCGCAAAGAAGCCGCTGCCCGCCAGGGCCAGATCATAGGTATTGTCGGTAATTCGAAAAGATCCCTGGGTGTAATCCGTATAATTCTCACCGATCTTCACGCCCAGGCGGCTGTGACCGATGGGCTGCACCGTCCCCAGACCCACGGAAGAGTCCTTGATCTTAACCGCCAGTACCTCACGGAAGGGCTGGCTGGTGGAACCTTCCTTTTTAAAGCCCACGGTGGATGCATTGGCCAGATTGTTGGTCAGTATATCCATACGGTTCTGTTCGTTGCGCAGCCCCGTGTGGGCCGTATATAATCCTCTCAGCATGTCTCTGTCTCCTTTTTGCCTTAGTCCTCACGATACCCCGCCAGGAATTCCACATATTTGCCGGTGCCGATGGCCACCGCCGTCATGGGATCTTCCGCCGTCATGGTATTGATGCCGGTCTTAGCGGAAATCAGGTCTTCCAGCCCCCGCAGCAGGCTGCCGCCGCCGGTGAGCACAATGCCCCTGTCGGCAATATCCGCCGCCAGCTCGGGCGGGGTTTTCTCCAGTACACTGTGTATGGTCTCCACGATCTGAGCCGTGGTCTCCCGCAGCGCCTCCTCGGTCTCCTCGGAGGACACTTTTACGGTCTTAGGCAGACCCGTCACCAGGTTGCGCCCCCGGACATCCATAAAGTCAACTTCCGGCCTCTTAAACGCGGAACCGATCTTGATTTTTAAATCCTCCGCCGTGCGTTCGCCGATGAGCAGATTGTGTTTCTTACGCATATATCGGACAATGGCTTCATCGAAATCATCCCCGGCAATCTTAATGGAAGCGCTGACCACAGTGCCTCCCAGGGAAATCACAGCGATATCGGAAGTACCGCCGCCGATATCCACGATCATGTTGCCGCAGGGCTTGGATATGTCGATCCCTGCGCCGATGGCAGCCGCAATGGGCTCCTCTATGATGAACACCTCCCGGGCTCCTGCCTGGTAAGTGGCATCCTCAACCGCCTTTTTTTCCACTTCCGTCACGCCGCTGGGCACACAGACCGCGATGCGGGGCTTGCGGAAAGTCCTTTTACCCAGGGCTTTCTGGATAAAATACTTCATCATCTTCTCCGTGACGGTGTAATCCGAGATAACGCCCTGACGCAGCGGCCTGACCGCCACAATATTGCCGGGAGTGCGCCCCAGCATCAGCCGGGCGTCCTCGCCGATGGCCTTAATCTTATTGGTGTCTCTATCGAAAGCTACAACAGACGGCTCTTTCAGGACTACGCCTTTTCCTCTGATGTAAACCAAAATGCTGGCGGTACCCAAATCAATTCCAATATCAGTATACATATGCTGCTACCCCTTTCATGGTATCTATGATAATGTTTCCACATTTTCTGAAAATAGTCAACGGGCCCGCCGGGTCCGGAATCAATTCCTGCCGCGGACGCATAATGTCAACGTACATTATACATGAAAACACTTTTTTTTCAAAGGGGTTTCGCAAAATTTTAGAATTTTTTAAATGCGAAAAGAAAACGGTTCCTTCCGTTTCCTTTCCGCATCCATGCTTTCCATACATATATCGGCTGTTTCCGCCGCGACTTAACCCTTCTCCAGCATCTTTTTCACATAGATGCCCGTATAGGACCCGGCGGCCCGGGCAATCTCCTCCGGCGTACCCTGGGCGATTACCGTGCCGCCCCGGTCTCCGCCCTCCGGCCCCATGTCGATGATATAGTCCGCCGCCTTGATCACGTCCAGATTGTGCTCGATGACAATAACCGTATTTCCCCCGTCTGCCAGCTTGTGCAGAATCTCCACCAGCTTGTGCACATCCGCGAAATGCAGGCCGGTGGTAGGCTCGTCCAGAATATACACCGTCTTACCCGTGCTGCGCCTGGACAGTTCCGTAGCCAGCTTGATCCGCTGGGCTTCGCCGCCGGACAAGGTGGTGGAGGGCTGTCCCAGTTTCACATAAGACAGGCCCACATCATACAGAGTCTGTATCTTGTTCCGGATGGTGGGCACATTCTCGAAAAACGGCAGCGCCTCCTCCACGGTCATATCCAGCACATCGTAGATACTCTTGCCCTTGTATTTCACATCCAGGGTTTCCCGGTTATAACGTTTTCCGCCGCAGACTTCGCAGGGCACATATACATCCGGCAGAAAGTGCATCTCAATCTTGATGATGCCGTCACCGCTGCAGGCTTCACAGCGTCCGCCCTTCACATTGAAGCTGAATCTTCCCTTGTTGTAACCTTTGGCCTTGGCATCCGGCGTGGAAGCAAACAGATCCCGGATCATGTCAAACACCCCGGTATAGGTGGCCGGGTTGGATCTGGGCGTGCGTCCGATGGGAGACTGGTCTATGTCGATCACTTTATCCAACTGCTCCATGCCCTCAATGCCCCTGTGTTTTCCCGGAATCACCCTGGCCCGGTTAAGATCCCGGGACAGATGTTTATTCAATACCTCGTTCACCAGAGAGCTCTTGCCCGAACCGGAGACACCGGTGACACAGGTCATGATGCCCAGGGGAAAGGTCACATCCACATTCTTCAGATTATTTTCCGTAGCGCCCAGCACCTTTATATAGCCTGTGGGTTTACGCCGGTTCACGGGTACGGGGATAAATTTCCTGCCGCTCAGGTACTGGCCTGTGACGGACTCCTCCACCTGCATGATCTCCCGGGCATTCCCCACTGCCACCACCTCTCCGCCATGGGAGCCCGCCCCGGGGCCGATGTCTACGATATAGTCTGCCGCCAGCATGGTATCCTCGTCATGTTCCACCACCACCAGCGTGTTGCCCAGATCCCTGAGATGTTTCAGAGTGGCCAGCAGTTTGTCGTTGTCCCGCTGGTGCAGGCCGATGCTGGGCTCGTCCAGGATATAGCACACCCCCACCAAGCCGGAGCCGATCTGGGTAGCCAGGCGGATCCGCTGTGCCTCGCCGCCGGAAAGTGTGGCGGTACCTCTGGCCAGAGACAGGTAATCCAGTCCCACATCCAGCAGGAATTTCACTCTGGCCCGAATCTCCTTTAGAAGCTGCTTTCCGATCATCTCCTGTTGAGGCGTAAGATTCAGTCCCATCACAAAATCATAGAGCTTTACAATGGACATGGCGGTGACTTCATAAATATTCTTATCCCCCACGGTAACCGCCAGAGATTCCTGCTTCAGACGCATGCCCTTACATTCCTTGCAGGGCGTGACCCGCATGAAGGTCTCATATTCGGCCTTGGAGGATTCGGAACCCGTCTCCTGATAACGGCGCTCCACATTGCGCACCAGCCCTTCGAAAGCCACGGGATACTCTCCCTTCCCTCTCTGTCCTTCATAATATACGGTAACTTCCCTGCCCCCGGTCCCGTTCACCAACACGTCCCTGACCGCATCGGGATACTCCTCGAAGGGAGTGTCCAAGTCAAAATGATATTCCTTGCACAGGGCCTGCAGAAGCGCATTGGTAAAACTTCCCTTGGAATTGCAGGACTGCCAGCCCAGCACCACGATGGCGCCCTGATTGATGGAAAGTTTCTGGTTGGGAACCATCAGTTCCATGTCAAATTCCATCTTATACCCCAGGCCGAAGCACACCGGGCAGGCTCCGAAGGGATTGTTGAAGGAAAAGCTGCGGGGTTCCACCTCATTGATGCTGATACCGCAGTCCGGGCAGGAAAAACTCTGGGAGAAATTCAACATCTTTCCGTCAATCACGTCCACTTCCAGAAGTCCTTCCGCCAGTTCCAGCACATTCTCAATGGAATCCGCCAGACGCTTCTGAATCCCCTCCTTCACCACCAGGCGATCCACCACGATCTCTATATTGTGCTTGATGTTCTTCTCCAGAGGAATATCCTCGGACAATTCATACAGGTTGCCGTCCACCCTTACCCGGACATAACCGCTCTTCTTCGCCCGGTCAAACACCTTCTCATGCAGACCCTTCCGTCCTCTGACCACCGGCGCCAGCAGTTGGATTCTTGCCCCTTCTCCTAATTCCATGATCTGATCCACCATCTGGTCCACCGTCTGCCTGGCAATGACCCTGCCGCACTTGGGGCAATGGGGAATGCCGATGCGGGCGTACAGCAGGCGGAAGTAGTCGTAGATCTCCGTCACCGTGCCCACCGTGGAACGGGGATTGCGGTTGGTGGACTTCTGGTCTATGGAGATGGCCGGGGACAGCCCGTCGATCCGCTCCACATTGGGCTTCTCCATCTGCCCCAGGAACTGCCTGGCGTAAGAAGAAAGAGATTCCATATACCGGCGCTGTCCCTCGGCATAGATGGTGTCAAACGCCAGGGAAGATTTGCCAGAACCTGACATACCTGTCAGAACTACAAACTCGTTCCGGGGTATATCCACATCAATGTTCTTGAGATTGTGCTCGCAGGCTCCTCTTATCTTGATGTACTCCTTTCTGGGGAGCATCTTCTTTGTTTCTTCCATGTTACATACCTCGCTTGTCTTTATATATAGTCCACAGTTTATCACTATGTGGATGCAGGGATCCGTCGGCTTTACGCCTCGATCTCCCGCAGTTTCTCTTTCAACTCCAGCATCTTGTCCCGCAGCTGGGCCGCCGCCTCAAAGTTCAGATCCGCCGCCGCCTTCTGCATCTTCTTCTGGATGTCGGCAATCAGTTTCTCCAGTTCCTTGCGGCTCATGGATTCGGGATCCTTCTCAAAGCGTACCTCCTCCCGGGCAATTTCCCTGGAAATGCTGATCAACTCCCGCACGGCCTTCTTGATGGTCTGGGGCGTAATGCCATGTTTCTGATTGTAGGCGCTCTGAATGGCCCGGCGGCGGTTGGTCTCATCAATAGCAGCCCGCATGGAATCGGTGATCACATCCGCGTACATAATCACATGGCCATCCGCGTTACGGGCTGCCCGGCCAATGGTCTGGATCAGGGAAGTACTGCTCCGCAGAAATCCCTCTTTATCTGCATCCAGTATGGCCACCAGCGTAATCTCCGGGATATCCAGACCCTCCCGCAGCAAATTGATACCCACCAGCACGTCAAATACATCCAGCCGCATGTCCCGGATAATCTCCGCCCGCTCCAGGGTATCTATATCCGAGTGGAGATATTTCACACGGATACCCACTTCTTTCATATAATCGGTAAGATCCTCGGCCATACGCTTGGTCAGGGTGGTGATCAGCGCCTTATTGTGCTTCTCCACCTCCCTGTTGATCTCCCCGATCAGGTCGTCCACCTGGCCCTCCACCGGGCGCACATCCACCTGGGGGTCCAGCAGGCCCGTGGGCCGTATGATCTGCTCCGCCCGCAGCAGTTCATGTTCCTCCTCATATTTCGCCGGAGTGGCGGAAACAAAAAGGATCTGGTCTATATGGGCCTCAAACTCCGAGAAGTTCAGCGGCCGGTTGTCCAGCGCCGATGGCAGTCGGAATCCATAGTCCACCAGCGTGGTCTTACGAGACCGGTCCCCGGCATACATGGCCCCGATCTGCGGAATGGTCATATGGGACTCGTCTATGATAATCAGGTAATCGTCCCCGAAATAATCCATCAGGCACTTGGGAGGTTCCCCGGGTTTCGAGCCGCTCAGATGTCTGGAATAGTTCTCTATGCCGGAGCAGAAACCCGCCTCCCGCAGCATCTCCACATCAAAATTAGTGCGCTCCGCGATCCGCTGAGCCTCAATCAGCTTGTCCTCCCCCTTGAAAAAGCGTACCTGCTCCTCCAGTTCGATCTCAATGTTGTCGCAGGCCCGCTTAATCTTCTCTGCCGCCACCACATAATGGGAGGCCGGGAAGATGGCGATATGGTTGAGCACTGCATGCACCTTGCCCGTCAGGGGCTCCACCTCAGCGATCCGGTCAATCTCGTCCCCGAAAAATTCCACCCGGATCAGATAGTCTCCGCCCTGGGCCGGGTAGATCTCTACCACATCTCCATGCACCCGGAAAGTACCCCTTTGCAGATCCATATCATTGCGGTCATACTGGATGTCCACCAGTTCCCGCAGCACCTGATCCCGGTCCTTGACCATACCCGGCCGCAGGGACACGATCATCTCCTGGTAATCGTCCGGACTGCCCAGACCGTAGATACAGGACACGCTGGCCACCACAATCACGTCCCGGCGTTCGGACAGAGAGGCTGTGGCGGACAACCGCAACTTATCGATCTCATCGTTGACAGAGGAATCCTTGGCAATATATGTGTCCGAGGATGGCACATAGGCCTCCGGCTGGTAATAGTCATAATAGGACACAAAATACTCCACCGCATTCTCCGGGAAAAATTCCTTGAACTCACCGTAGAGCTGTCCCGCCAGGGTTTTGTTGTGGGCAATGATCAGAGTGGGCTTGTTCAGCGCCGCGATCACATTGGCCATGGTAAAAGTCTTACCGGAACCGGTGACCCCCAGCAGAGTCTCGCACTGATTGCCCTGCCGGAATCCTTCAACCAGGGCTTCAATGGCCTGGGGCTGATCGCCGGTGGGCTGATATGAAGCATGTAATTTAAACTCTGGCATAGATAACCTCTCTTTCACGAAATTGTATGATTATTATTATCCATAAAACGTGAACGGCAACCACAACGTGCACATCTGTATCTGAAATGAACGCAAATGAGACCATGAATCCGCTACACATGTGTAGCGAATTCATATCAAAAACTCACCAATCCATTTCCTGTGCAATCCTGGTCCTCTCATCTTCAACAAGAAGAACTAATTCTTCCAGCGCCGCAGTCACGATCACCAAAGTAAAAGTCCCGGCAAAGTTTCCGCCATAAAAATATTCTCATATAGTTTTCCACAAACTCTGCCATGGCACACATTCCGTCCGCAAAAATTTGTGATCTGACATTTATACATTCTATCACATCATGCCGAGTTTGTACAGATGTATTTAGAACATTCGTTCTATCAACACTTAAGCCAGGGGATGAAAACGGCGGCTATGCGATATGGGCATAGCCGCCGTGGATATGGCAGTTAGGAAATCTGTTTCCGCGACAGGGCGGACTTATCTATTCTATCATTTCCGACAGTACTTCCCGGGCCTTCTCCAGCTGATTGTCAAAGCCGCTGCCATAGTAAGCCTCCCCGTCAAAGGGGCAGGCCACATCCGGCTCGATGCCCACGCCGTGAATATTGCGGCCCTTGGGCGTGAAATAGCTGCTGATGGTGATCTTGATGGCGGAGCCGTCCCGCAGGGTCAGCATCTGCTGCACAATCCCCTTGCCAAAGGTAGTGGTCCCTACCAGCGTTCCCTTGCCGTAGTCCTGTATGGCGCCGGATAGAAGTTCCGAGGCGCTGGCGCTGTTGCCGTCCACCAGCACCACCAGCGGCAGTTCAAATTCATTGCTGCCGTCGCAGGTATATTCCTCACGCTTGCCGTATTTATCCTCGGTGTACACCACCAGACCCTTGGGCAGTAGCATTCTGGCAATATCCACCACCGCATTGACGCTTCCTCCCGGGTTGCCCCGCAGATCCAGCACCAGTCCCTTCATGCCGCTGCCCCGGGAAGCATCCAGAGCCGTCCTGAACTGCCCCGGCGTCACATCGTCAAACTCGATGATTCGAATATAGGCCATGCCGTCTCCCAGCATCTTCTGCTCCACCGTGGGAATCTCCACCTGCCTGCGCTGTACTTCCACATCCAGATATTCCCCTTTCCGATAGAGGGTAATATTCACAGTGGTGCCTTCCTCTCCTTTGATCAGGCTCACCACTTTATCCAGATCCATACCATAAGTGGAAACCCCGTCTACCTCGTAGATAATATCGTCGGGGCGCATGCCCACCTCCTCCGCAGGAGAACCCGGGATGGGACTGTTGATCTTGGGATAGTTGCGTTCCACATCCTGGGCTACATAGGCGCCGATGCCATAGTACGCACCGGTGGCCTGCTCCATGAATGTCTCAAAGTCATCGGCGGTAAAATAATTGGTGTAAGGATCCCCCACCGCCTCCATCAGTCCCTGGTAGATTCCCTCCTCCAGGTCTTCGCGGGTCACATCATCCTTGTAATAATAGTTCTCGATCATGTACACCAGCCTGTCGATCTTATCCGCCACCGTCTCACTCAGGCTGCCATCCTGTCCGGCGCCGCCCGCATTGACCTGCTGGCTCTCCTGGCGTGCGTTCTCCACCGTCTGCTGGATCTGGAATCCCAGATACGCCACACATACCACTAACAACGTGGTGAAAATGCCTACCACCAGTCCGGCTGCAAATTGTCCCGTCCGACCGCCCTGGCGCTTATTCTGATGATCATATACTTCCATATTTTCCTCTTTCCTGCATTCCCAAAATCCTGTCCTGCATCATGCCCGTTATACTGACTGCAGTATGCTCATTCAGCATCCCGGCAGATTTGTCATCGGGCCGCACCAAACTCCGCTTCAATCCATGCCCGGCATACGATATCAGTCAATGTACACCGGTCTGGACTACAATCTTCCATACTTTAACATAAAATATACTTAAGGTGAGATATAATTCCAGGGAGAAACATATTCCCCGTTCAACCGCACGCTGAAATGGAGATGATTTCCGGTGGAGCGCCCGGTGGAACCCACCGCCGCTATGGTATTGCCTCTGGCTACCACATCGTCTTTCTTCACATACAATTTGGACGCATGCATGTAGATGGTATACAGCCCGCCGCCATGGTCAATCATCACATAATTCCCCATGGTGGAACTGTAATCCGCTGCCACCACAATCCCGTCATAGGCCGCGTAAATAGCTGTCCCCTTGGGAGATGCAAAATCCACGCCATTGTGAAATTGCTGCACAAAGAGAGTGGGATGCAGCCGCATGCCATAATCATCAGACACCCGGGTGTAGGAGGCCAGGGGAAACTTAAATGTGCCGCCGTCGTAGGTCAGCACCTTGCCGCTGCTGGCCAGGATCCGTTTCTTCTCGTCCTCCACCGCCTTTTCCAGAGCGGCAATCAACTCGTTCTGGGCCTTGATGTCCGCCTCGTATTCCTCAATGGACTGTTCTCCCGTGCTGATCCTCTGCTCGTAGGCGTTCAGTTCCCGCTCCTTCTGGTTCATCAACTCTTCCAGGGCCGCCTGCTCGGTTTCCACCCCCGCCTTGGCCTCGTCCAGAAAAGCCTTATCCTCCTCCAGGCGTGCCTTGCACAACTCCACATATTCTCTGGTCTGGATAAAAGACACCAGCATCTGATTGTCGTACTCAGCCACCTGCTCCATGTAAAAACTGCGATTAAGGAAATCCGCAAAGCTGGAGGCTCCCATGATCATGTCCAGGAAATAGTTCTCGCCCCTCTCATAACTAAATCTTATGCGGCTTGACATCGCTTCATACTGCCCGGCCTCCACTTCCAATGCATTTTCAAGCTGCCTCTGGGCTTCCACGATATCCGCTTCCTTGTTGGCAATCTGTGTCTTCAGGTCCGCGATCTTCTGCTCGATCTGAGCCATGTTCTCATCCAGCTTTACCACATAGTTCTTCAGGTCCTTCTTCTCCTGCTCCAACTGCTGCACCAGTTTCCTGATGTCGGAAAGACCGTTTTTCAGTTGATCTCGTTCATTCTGCGCATTATCAATCTGATTCTCCATCTCCTGAATGGATTCCGATGTGATATTGGACAGATTGGTGGCGGATACCCGGGCCCCTCCCGCCGCGCACAGCAGCGTCGCCGCCAATACCAGGCCCCCTGTTATCTTCCATTTTTTCATGTCAATCCCCTTGCGCGGCACAGGCTGCCCCCGCCGTCGCCCTTATCCCCCGGCCCCTACACATGCAGGTGCTTTCTCACCGTGGAAATACTGCCCACAAAGCCGATGCCTACACCCACGCCCAGACAGACCGGAGTCAACACGCCAAAGATCGTCTCGGCAGGCAGAAAAATCAGCAGATGGCTCAGCATGGAAAATTTCTCCGTGGCGTAAACCAACACGCTGTCATAAGTGTAGTGCACCGCCCACAAGGGGATGGCTGCTCCGATCAGACCGATCAGCATGCCCTCCAGCACAAAGGGAGCGCGCACGAAAAAGTCCGTTGCGCCGATATATTTCATAATATTGATCTCTTCCTTGCGCACCGAAATACCGATGGTCACGGTGTTGCTGATCAGAAACACGGACACCGCCAGCAGTACCACAATGATGCCCAGGGACACATATCCGATCAGAAGGTTCACGCCGCTCAGGGTACTGGCCGTAAGGGCGGAATAGTTCACCAGGCGTACCCCTTCGATGGAGTACAGATAAGTCACCAGCGCGTCCTGCATGGACACATCGCTCAGGTACACCACATAATTCATACACCCGGCCAGGGGATTTTTAGGATAACCTGCGATAAACTCATCCACCCTGTCCCCGAAATAAATCTTCTGATAGTCCGCCCACGCGTCCTCCGCGGAAATATAAACCACCTCCGACACTTCCGTGCGGCCGCGGATCATGGTACCGATCTCCTCGATCCGGGTATCCGTGATATCATCCTCAAAAAAGACGGTGACACAGATATTTTCCTCCGCACCCCGGACCATATGCTGGAAATTGGCCACAATCGCATAGAAAACCCCAAACAGAAAGAGGCATGCCGCAATAGTGGCGATGGATGCCAGCGAGTACCATTTGTTGCGGAACAGGTTGCGGAAACCCTGCTGTATGGTATAAAAGAATGTGCTAATCTTCATCGTCTATATATGCCCCTTCCTCTTCATCGCTGATGATCACGCCCTTCTTCATGGTAACCACGCGCTTCTGCATGGCGTTGACGATCTCACGGTTATGGGTGACTACCACCACGGTGGTGCCGGACTCATTGATCTCCTCCAGCAGCTTCATGATGTCCCAGGAATTCTTGGGATCCAGATTGCCGGTGGGCTCGTCTGCCAGCAGGATGGAAGGACTGTTGATCAGTGCCCTGGCCAGGGCCACTCTCTGCTGCTCGCCTCCGGAGAGCTGTTTGGTCTTGGCCTTGTACTTGCCAGCCAGACCCACGGTGGCCAGGATGGCGGGGACATTCCGCCGGATCTCCCGTCCCGGGACCTCTATAATGCGTTGGGCAAAGGCCACATTCTCATAGACATTCCTATCATTGAGCAGCCGAAAGTCCTGGAACACCACACCCAGATTGCGGCGCAGCTTGGGGATCTCCCGCCTGCGGAGCTTCGCCATATCTTTTCCCATCACGCTGACCTGGCCGGAAGAAGCCACCAGTTCCCTCAGCAGCAGCTTAATCAGGGTGGACTTGCCGGAACCGCTGTCCCCCACGATGAATACAAACTCGCCTTTGTGTACCTTCAGGGAAATCCCGTTCAGCGCCGGTGAACCGGTGGAATAGGACTTGCTTACATTATCCAGGCAGATCACCCCGTTCTCTTCGATGAACTTGGCCTGCTGTTTCCTAATTGCTTCTTTTCTCCTCATCTGTTCCCCCTAAAACTCAAAGTTCTCCATATACTTCATATATTTTACCACCATCAGCGCAATCTTAAAAGTAATGGCATCCTCAAATACCCGCAGGTCCAGCCCGGTACTTTTCTGCAGCTTATCCAGACGGTATACCAAAGTATTGCGGTGAATGAAAAGCTGGCGGGAAGTCTCGGACACATTCAGGCTGTTCTCAAAGAACTTATATATGGTGGTCAGGGTCTCCTCGTCAAATTCATCCGGGCTTTTGCCCCCGAATATCTCCTTGATAAACATCTTGCAAAGGGGGATGGGCAGTTGGTAAATCAGTCTTCCGATGCCCAGCGCACTGTAAGCAATCACATCCCTTTCGTCAAAGAAAATCCTGCCCACATCCAGAGCCATTTTGGCCTCCTTGTAGGAGCGGCTGACCTCTTTGATCTCCTTTACCACCGTGCCGTACGCAATATGTACTTCCCTGAGCCCCTCTTTCTGCAGGGCGGAGCAAAGTCCTCTGGCCGCCCGGTCAATCTCCTTGCTGTTGTCGGACTCCGCCAGGTCCTTGACCACGATTACATTGTTCTCGTCCACTGCGGTGATAAAATCCTTGCTGTTGCTGCCAAAATAAGACCTGGCCAGTTCCAGCGCGTTGTTGTCCTTGCCGTTCTCTGACTCCACGATCATTACCACCCGGCTCACATCCATCTGGATATGCAGCTTCTTGGCCCGGCTGTAGATATCCACCAGCAGCAGATTGTCCAGCAGCAGGTTCTTGATAAAATTGTCCTTGTCAAACCGTTCCTTGTAGGCCACCAGCAGGTTCTGCACCTGGAAAGCGCTCAACTTTCCGATGGTATACACATCCTCACCGCCCCCCGCGATGACCAGCACATACTCCAGCTGTTGTTCGTCATATACTTTGAAAAACTGATACCCCTGAATCTCCTGGGAGTCCGCCGGAGACTTGGCGAATTCCACCACCGCCCTGCCGCTGCCCGACATATCGGCGGTATATGCCACCGGCTTACCGTCCACATCCATAACGCAGATATCAACCCTGGCGATCCCCTTCAGTCCGTCTATGGTGCTCTGCAAAATCTGATTTGATATCATATTTCCTACTCCTTTTCCTGTGTGAGGTACTTTCTGCTCCGTACATATAGATATTAGTAAAAATGCCGAAAATCCTATTTAATACAAATGTACAAAAAAATCGCAGAAAAAGCAATAGGTTTTTGTGAAAAATTAATGGATAATTAGTCACAAAAAAGGTGGCAGGCCTTTTTTCTATGCCTCACCACCCCTATAGTCGGAAAAAATTACCAATCCGTTACAAACGAATATCTATGCTGCCTCCCACTGCCGGATTCACACTGCGCTCCATTGCCGCGGCATCTACCATCTGAACCACGCCCGCGCCCAGCTCTTCACCCATGTCGATGGCTTTGCTCAGCATCTTGATTCCCACCTGGGACTGCACATCCATCATCGCCATATTCATTGACAGTCCTGCAATATCCATATCCATACCTCCTGCAAAAGGTTAATTTTCTGTCTGTCTTATGGTTTTATCTTAACACACTTATTTCGGTTTGCCAAGAGGCAATCAATCAATTTTTCAAATGGCAGAAGATCCCAGTGCCAAAGGGAACGGTCTCCGGCCTCTCCCTCACTCCCGGTTCTCCGTCTTGATATACATCACCCCGTCCATGATCCGAATGGAATCCGCACCCGGAAAACTCTCCATCTCCCGGTAGCTTTCGCTATAATACATATCCTCCATGGCCTCCGGCGGCAGGATATTCAGGCTCGCTCCCAGATAATTCTGAATAAAAGCCTGATAATTGGCCCCGGTGTACAGCAGACTGTCTCCTCCCATGCCGATCATGCCCGCTGTCACATCTCCTGTCAGATCCGTGAGGGGATAGGACTCCTCCCCCACCACGCCGATCATGGCGATGGGAATGCCCTGATAGTATCCCGGCGTCTGCTCGATCCGATCCAGAAGCCGGATACAATAAGCATAGGTCTTTTCGTATTTTTTCTCCAGATTGGAATAGGCGATCTGGTCCATCACCCCATAATTGAAGATCAGCACCAGGCCGCAGACCAGTCCCAGCCAGGAGGCCCAGGGCATACGCCCGCTGTGCCTGCTGACCGCCGCCACCATGCAGATGGGCAGCAGCACCCAATGGTAGCGCATCAACAGATGGTAGGTAACATCCGGCGAAATCACCAGAATCAGATTCATGGCCACAGGCAGGCCCGCCAAGCTGACTGCCGCCAGGATATAAAACCACAAACTTTTCCACCATTTTTTCTTTCCGCACAGGAAAAGCAGTACTGCCATAACACAGACTCCCAGCAGCAGCATGGCCCCCCAGGCAAAAAGATTGTTCATAAATATCTTCCCCTTGAGAGTAAAAGCAAAGAAGTCCCGGTACATATGGGAAATTGTTTCCAAAAGGCCTTCCCGGGGAGCGCTGCCCATGCCGCTGATCCCCTGATAGGAAGCCAGTTCCCTGCCCTGAATGCGCAGCAGCACCTGCAGGATCCCATAGTAGGAGGCCAATCCCAATCCTCCCATCCCCACATAGGAAAATCCTTTTTTAATTTTATTTTGTATGATATTCTCTGATGTCCCAATCATATAGAGGCCGTACAGGCAGAGCAGTACCGCAAAAGGCAAATAAGACTGGTAGATGCCCAGACTGCAGGCCAGGCACAGCGCCCCGGGCAGAAAGCCCAGGCGGTATTTTTTCGTGAGAAGCACCGCCAGCACCGCCAGCAGCACCGCCAGCATATAGCCGTCCATGGTGAATACATAGGCAAAAGTGGATGCCAGAGAGGGAAAAACTGCCAGCAGACCACCCACCAGCACCGCCGCCCAGCCCTGCCGCACCTCCAGGAATTCCACCAGCAGCACGGCCGCTATGCCCAGGTATAACATGGCCAGCAGGCCGATGAGCCAGGGCAGCGTATAGTAGGAAGATATGCCGCAGGCCACGGTGAGAAACCACCTGCCGGAGGTGATCATATTCTGGTCAAAATACATGCTGGCCAACCCGTCGTGGTTGGGAATGTCCCGCAGCATAATGGGCATATGAATCAGCAGGCCCAGCAGAAAGGTACTGAAAAAAGCCAGCTTCCATTCCCTTCTGCAATGTCTCCGCAAGTTGTTCCATGTCTCCGTGGGATTTTTCATAGTTTATACTCCATGCCCGCTTCGGCGGACTAAATTTAATCTTTGAAAGTTCCCCGCCTGCCGCGGGGATATCTGTGCTATGGCCTTATTCCTCCAGATATGCCGCCAGGGTTTCCGCGATTTTCTGCCGGCCGTCGGGGTTGGGATGCATACCGTCGCTGGTGTACACACGCCAGTCCTGGGGTTCCTCATGGGGATAATAGCCGTGGTACAAATCCAGAAATTCCACGCCGCACTCCTGAGCCACTCTGCGCTGGGCCTCCACATAATCCTCCAGGAAACCTCCGCCAAAATCCCGGTTTTCACAGGTGCTGGTGACACTTCCGTCATCATCTATAAACCAACAATAGGTGGGACTTACAAAAACGATCCGCAGGGCCGGATAACTCTGCTGCAGAAAACGTATTCCCGTGCGCATGGCTCCCTCCATGGAAAAAGTATCCTCCGGTTCCCCGGGGCTGCAGATCGGACTGCCCGTAACATAATCGTTCATCCCATAGCTTACCACCAAGGTCCTCACCATGGAAAAGTCCACTCTGTCCAATTCGTCCACAATATCGCCGAAATGCATGGTAACATAGTCCTTGGTGCGTATGGTCTGCTGCGTCCCAAAGTCCAAGGCCGCCACTGCTTTGGCCAGTTGGGAAAAAGAGAGCCCGTCCCGGTAGTAAGCCTCCCGTCCCTCCCGGTTCTGGAGACTCATCGTGGTACCGCCAAAGTTCCCGTTAAACACAGACACATCCATCAGCCGGGCCGCCTGGGAAGGGATGGAGGTCTCATCCCGGTATTGCCCCAATATGCTGTCTCCCAGAAACAGCACTTCCGCCTGTAGATCCGCCTGCCGCTCCCGGCGCAGCGCAATAGGCAGCAGCACCAGCATCAGCAGGAGGCCGCAGATTCCATATACCAAGTTCTGTTTTCTTCTTTCTTTCCGTTTTTCTTCCTCCAAACCGTCCTCACTTCCCCGATTTTGTGATCCTGCCGCTGCCTGCGCTTCCGCTCCGGCAGGGTCGGGTACGTTCCGTCCCGCACCCGGCGGCTTCCAGCAGCGCCTCCGCCAGCCGCCCCGCGCCCCGGCCATCTACCAATTCCCTGGCCCTGCGGGACATCCGTTGTCGCAGTTCCGAATCTGCCGCCGCACGCCGGACCGTACTTCCTATATTTTCCAATGTTTCTGCCGGAGCCTGATGATATTTTCCCGCATACAGACCTGCTTCCCGTGCCCCTGCGTACTCCGCCAGCGCCTCCTGATTCTCCGCATAGGAAAAGCATACAAAGGGCACACCCAGCGCGCACAATTCATACACCGTGGTGCCCCCGGCTGTCACCGCCAGGTCACATCGCGACATCAGTTCCGCCATCCGGGTCACCTGCCGGTATACCGTCACCCCGGGATGGGCTGCCGCATAGCTGTCCAGCCATGCCCCGTGGGGATTGTAGGGGCCGGACACCACATGAATGCGGCACATGCCATCTCCTATTGTCTCCAAAATCTTTCCGGCTATATTCTCCCGGTCACCGCCGCCGGTGGTCACCAGCAATTCCTCCGCCTGCTGCCGGACCCGGCAGGCATGCCCGGTAAACTGGGAACGCAGGGGTACATAATCGGTTCCGATATACAGGCATGTGTCCAGTCCCGCCCGCCTGTAAATCTGCTGATAAAAGCCCCTGTCCGCAAAGGCATTGTAATTAATCACCCCGGCCACGGGCCAGGTATGTCCCGGCATATCTTCCAGCAGGTACACCCTGGCATGGGTTCCCAGGGCCCGCAGATATTCCTCCGTGACAAAATAACTGTCCACCAGAATCACCGTCCCCGGCCCAAGGTCCCGGGCCAGCCTCTCCAGCCGCGGCAGTTCCTGCAGCATATGACGATAATCCGTGCCCAGCACCCGGGCCTCATAGCCTTTCTCCCGGGCCAGCGCCCCGGATCTTTCGTCTGCGCACCAGAAAACCACATGCTCCGGGCCTCCCGCCTGCTCCGCGATGGTGAGGCAGCGCATCAGATGGCCCACACCGATATCCGCGTTCCCGTCCGCCCGGATCACAAGATACGCCTTATTCCCTGCCGTCATGATCTCCTCCCGCCCGGCTTCCAAACTCAATCTCCCACCAAGTCCCAGGACATGGGGGTTCCCAGCCCGGCGTCCCGGGTGATCCTCCTGCCCAGAAGCTGTTCATAATACCTGGTGTGCAGCCCGTCCGCAGGTCTCACGGAACGAAGATTCTCCGGGGTAAATACCTCCCCTGCCTTCATATCCCGGGCCACAAACAGGGAACGGCTGTGCTCCCTCTCCCTGACCTGCTTGTCGGACAGATCATAAGACACTTTCCCCAGCGCCTTCTCCAGGATACGGATATTGTCAACCATCTCCCTGAACTCCTGGGGTTCCATGGAAAACGCGGCGTCCGGACCGCCGTCACTCCTGCGCAGAGTCATATGTTTTTCCACCATCCGGGCCCCCAGCGCCACGGCCCCGGTGGCCACCGCCGTGCCCATGGTGTGATCTGACAGTCCTGTCAGGCAGTCAAAAGCCTCCGCCATATGAGGGATTGTGCGCAGATTCACATCTTCGTAGGGAGTGGGATAGGCCGAACAGCATTTCAGCAATATTACCTGGTGGTTGCCTTCCTCCCGGCAGGTCTGCACCGCCAGTTCGATATCCGCCAGCCGGGCGATACCTGTGGCCAGGATCACCGGCTTGCCCAGCCGGGCCACCTTGCGGATCAGAGGGATGTCCGTAATCTCAAAAGACGCGATCTTGTAGGCAGGCACATCCATCTCCTCCAGAAAATCCACACTGGAAAAATCAAAGGGGGAAGAGAAGAGCACCAGTCCCATTTCCTCGGCGATCTCTTTCAGCCGGGGCTGCCACTCCCAGGGGGTGTAGGCCGTCTGGTACAGCCTGTGCAGCGTGATCCCGTCCCAGAGTGTTCCCTGGGTGATCTGAAAACAGGGCGCATCGCAGTCCAGCGTGATGGTATCCGCCGTGTAAGTCTGGATCTTGACCGCATCCGCCCCTGCCTCTCTGGCCGCTTTCAGAATCTCCACCGCCCTGTCAAAGTCCATATTATGGTTGCCCGACATCTCTGCCACGATAAAGGCGGGAGAATCCGGGCCGATCCGCTTATCACCGATTTTGATTGTTTTCTCCATATTTTCCTCTTTCCGGCATACGGCACACAATCCTGCGGCATAATGCCCTTATAGTTCAGACCTCCTCAAAGGAGACATGCTCATATTTCTTCCCTTCCCGCGCCTGCTGCCAGCGCTCCCTGGTCATGTGCAGAAAAGTCACATCATAGCAGACATTGTTTTTACACACATGAGCCTTTTTCTCCTCCACCACCTGACAGCCGCATAAAAGATGCAGCTGGATCACTCCCCTGTTCAGAGAAAAGACATCGCTGACCAGCGCTTCCTTATGCAGGGTATCAAAGATATAATCGTACAGGCTCATCTCCAGTGCCAGCGCCGTCTTAAGGCTGCGCAGCTTCTTCTCCCCCATATAATAAGCCCAGCCCAGCACCCCGTCCTCCCGGGTAAGGCCGGTCAGATTGATAACCCCCGCCTCCCGGCCGTCCACCAGAATCATCCAGTAGCGCACATCCGGATTGCCTTGAATGGCCGCAAGCCATTCTTTTTGCCCCTCCAGGGTCAGCTGAGGGTCCGTGTTCATATACCGGGTGATCTCCGGATCCATACGCCAGTTCATTATGGTCTCCAGATCTTCTTCCCGGATTCCCCGCAAAGTTACGCTCATATCTGCCTCTTTTCCGTAAAACAACCGCCTTAAAGGGATACCCCCGCCGCGGCCAGAACATCCCCGGCCCCTCTCATCTCCATGGCCGCTTCCAAATCCACCCTGACGCCCAGACGGGACTCCAGTTCCCCTATGATCATAACCTGGGCCACGGAATCCCATTCCTCCAGTTCCTCCATCAGAGTATTTTCCGTCACCCGGCCCTCCGGCACCTGCAGGATCTCCTCAATCAGGCGCAAAATTTTCTCTTTCATATCCGTCCCTCTCTTTCCCCTCAATCCGGCCATGCCACATGGGCTGCCCTGGATGGGGCGTCCTTCAGGCAAAGACTGTATTCCTTCTCTCCGCCCTCCCCCCGGGAGACCTCCCGGTATCCCAGCCGATCATAAAGTTCCGCCACCGGCCGGTTCTTCCCGGTGGGCACATATCTGCCCCGCAGTTCGGTATAACCCGCCCTGAGAAGTTCCGCCTCCACATGGCCCAGCAGTGCGTCCTCCACCTGCTTCCCCATGACCCGGCAGCTCAGCACCCACTCTTCCACCATGGGTATCCCGCCTGCCAGGCTTACAATCAGTGCCGAAACGATGCCATAGTCCCCGAAACAGTCCTCCACCCTATAAAGATACACCTTTTTAGCAGGGTCCGCCACCGTCTTTTGCATTTCTTCCAGGCTGTAACGCAGTGTGGTCAGATTAAACTGGTTCGTCTTATTCACCAGCTGCACCAGCCGTTCCATATGCGGCCCCGGGTCCAGAACCTGCGCCCGAATCTCAAGCCGGCGCAGAAACCGATCGTAGTCCCCCGTCTGTTCTTCCAGCCGGTTCCTCTGCTCATTCTCCGCATACTGCCTGGTTTTCTGCCGGTCTTCCTCCGTGAGCCTGGGTTTCTGAAAGTATTTCTCATAGAGTTCCGCCAGCGCGGGAGCCAGTTCCACAGGACTGTCAGGAAAGGGGGGAACCTCCACCTGGGGCAGCATCTGCTGCACCAAAGCCCGCTCCCCGGGGCTGTCGTCCCAGAACACCAGGGAATCCAGCCCCAGATTCAGGCTGTGGGCGATCTCCCGGATGTTTTCATGCTTGGGCTGCCAGTTAATCCGCCGGATGGCAAAATCCTGCTCTCTCAATACCATATGGGGATGCTCCCGGATCACGGCCATGGCATCCTCCTCATTGTTCTTGGACACAATGCCCAGCACCACGCCTGCCCGCTCCATCAGCTGCAGCACTCTCTGGGCATTCTTGTAGGCCAGTCCCTGATGTTCCTCCGACAGTTCCAGGGGCGTATGCTCCCGCTCTCCCGCCAGGCCGCCCCAGAGCGTGTTGTCCAGATCCACCAGCAAGACCTTTTTGGGCGTTCTCTGCTCCAGTTCCACCAGTCTGCCGATTTCCTCTGCCAGCCTCCTCTGGGCGAGATTGGTATGCAGAATCTTTCCCAGATACCAGGTCTTTAACGAAAAGCTGTTCTCCTCCCCCAGGCTGCCGATGATCCGTCGATAGGGGAAGACCCGCACATTTTCATGACGCTGTTCCAGCCTTTCCAGCCCCTCCAGCCACTGCCCCTCCAGCCGCTGCGCCAGGGAGACTTCGGGCAGCGCGCCCGTCTCCGGCCCCCAGAGCCAGGCATCGGACAGATAGTATATCTGCCCGGGGCGAATGCAGCCGTCTATCTGCGCAAACCACTCCCGCAGCCGGGACGCCGGCCCCTTTTCCACAGCCTGCTGCCGATCCGGGGCAGCCCCGCTTTCCGCGGCCCTCTCTCCCAACAGCCCCGGACTGTAGAGATCATGCCCCAGCAGTTCCATCAGGTCCATCAGCAGGAAAGTGATCTCCGGGGCAAAGGCATGGTAAGAGGACTGCCCGTTCATCAGTATGCCCAGTTCGTTGCCATACCCTTCCGCCTCATAGACCTGATGTTCCTTTTTCAACAGACGGATCATATAATTCATGTTCACATTTGACAACACCGCAATCTTCTTTCCCATGCTTTTCTCCCGTTTCAGCTGCGCGTCCGCCCTTCCATACAGCGGTACTTTATTTCGGCGATCTCCCAATCCGTCTGATTATCTATGTCCTGCACTTCCATCTCCGACACCACATAGGGCAGGATATTCCCCACCATCAGCTTCCCGTTCCTGCGGAACGCTTCGGTATAAAACAGATAGAACTGTCCCACATCATGGTAATGGGGCTCCAGGTCCTGGGACCTGCTGTCCAGATACTGGGGAGATTCAAATACCAGACGGTCCTCCCGTACCACCATGGCCCGCTGGGGAGGATAGGAAAAAGCCACCACAGGAATCAAAGTATCCGCCCCGCTGCCCTCCAGCCGTCCCAGGGCGTCTTTCAGCTTGGCCGCTGTCACAAAGGGAGCCGTGGGATAAATACAGCAGCCCAGGTCGTAGCACTCCCCCCGCTTTTCATATTCCTCCAGTACCTCCAGCAGCACATCATTGGTGGTGGCAAAGTCCCCCGCCGTTCTCTCGCTGCGGAAAAAAGGCACCTCCGCTCCATACTTCCTGGCCAGCTCCGCGATCTCCCTGTCATCCGTGGACACCATCACCGTGTCAAACAGCCCGGACGTTCTGGCTGCCTCTATGGAATAAGCCAATATAGGCTTCCCGCAGAACTCTTTAATGTTCTTCCGGGGGATCCGCTTGCTGCCTCCCCGGGCCGTGATAATCGCGATCTTACGCATGTCCTTTCCCTTCCTCCCCCTGGCGCCTGTTCTTTTTACACGCCCTATAATAGCCTGCTGCCAGTCCCGCGCAGGCGGCCAGGGATATCCCCTCCGCCAGCCTCCAATACCAGGGACTTACAAAGGCAGTCCGAACTGTCCCCTCATACCCCGGGGGTATCTCCACATGTACCGTGTTGTTCTCTCCAGCATACACCCTCAGTTCCGCTCCCCCGTCCACATCATGGGCCCTGTACCCCTTATAGTACAGCAGGGGCAGATTCAGACTGCCGGTTCCGCCCGGATTCCTGCAGGACACATCCATCCGCAGAGGGCCCTGCTCATATCCTTCTATTTCCACATCTCCGCCGGCCACAGGCCCCCGGTAGAGAAGCCGGGCCGCGTCCGTCCCATAGGGAAGATATTCCTGCCCCGCGATATAACCGCTCCCCATGCCTTCGTCGTTATAAATCCTGACAAAGCCCGTATTGTGTACCATATGGTCCAGCATAAGCAGGCTGGTCAGCACCGTAAGCCCCGCCGTCAAGCCGCAAAAGCCGATCCTCCAGCCTCTGTGCTGTCTGCGGAAAGCCCAGCAGGCCAGTACCCCGGCCACCAACACCGCACCGATGCCCGCTATCATCAGCGTGCGCTCGGGAAATTGCAGACTGGAAACCAGCGTGGCCGTGACCCGGTGCAGGGACTGGATCCGATTCCAGGGGAAGGAAGACAGACTCATCCACATGGCCAGCACCGAAAATCCCAGGCCGATATCCCCCAGAATTACATATTTTTTTTCCGGTCCCTCCTGCTCTTTCAGAAATTTCCGGCCCAGAAACCGCAGATATCCCCACAGCAGCAGACAGGCCAGCAGAGCAAAGCCCACTCCCACAGGCATGGCCTGTACCATCCCGTCCTCCGCCGGGAAAACACTGGTTCCGGTAAAGGGGTACACCGAGAACAGATGAGCCGGATACAGCCCCCGCTCCTGAATGGTCCTGCCATAGGCATGATGAATCATAAAGTCCCCCGTAACCATGTAGTCCAGAAAAGGAACGATAAACCAGGCCGCTGCCAGTGCGCTGCACAGCGCCGCCTTGGCCAGGGCCAGAAAAGTCTCCCGCCGAAATACCTTTCTCCACAGCAGAATACACAGCAGAACGGTAAATCCTCCCACCAGTTCGCAGGTCAGCAAATGGGTCTGGATAATCCCCGCGAAACCCACCGCCAGCGGCACAAAGCACCACCTGTACGCCTTCGCCCTGTGATCTTCCGTAAATACCTGCCAGAAGCCATAGGCAATCAGGGGCAGAAACAAAAGACCCAGCGCCTCTCCCAGGGAGCCCCGCATATACAGCTTGTACAGCCTGTACAGAGACAGGGTGTAAAGCATACTGCACAGCAGGCCGATGTAGGGATGCCCGAAGATTCTGCGAAAGCATCGGTAAGCCACCCAGGCCGTGGCCAGATTAACACCGAAAATATACAGCCGGTAGCTGGTGGTCACGGTAAAGCCCAGCATGCGCAGCAGCGCCGCCGGCAGCAGCAATGTCTGCCCGTAGAATACAGCATCCGCATATCCGTACCCCTGAAGCCACTCCGGGGCGATCCGCACGGGAAACTGTCCCGCCAGAATACCGTCCTTCAGCCCCTCTATGCGCATGAGATGATAGCCCACATCCCCACTGGAGAGGATATAGTCTGTCATCAGAGGCAGGGAAGCAAACAGGGCGATCAGTCCCAGGCTGAACACCACCGTCTTTTTCACCGGGTCAATCCCATACCGCCGGTCCCGGGCAAACCACAGCCAGACACCGTCGACCAGCAGGCAGGCCGTCACCGCCAGCGCCAGACGGATCCGCTGCAATCCGTTATTCTGCGCCAGGGTCAGGCCCTGTACCTCCAGGCTGCCTCCGTTGTGAACAGCCTGTACCTCCAGCCCGTCGGTATCCTGCAGCAGCCACATCATAAAGCCCGTTTCCTGCCGGCCGGAGTAAAGCACCTCCCCATTGGTAAGAAGACGCTTAAAGCCCTGGGCCGTGTCGATTACGCTGCACAGATTGACTGCGTCCACATCCGTCTCAAAGCGCAGCCGTACCTCATAGGTACCCGCCGGCAGGTTTATATTCCGAAAAACGCCTTCCTCCTGCTGCTCTGCCCCATATTCATATATCGCGTTTTTTCCGAAAAGCCCCATGACCGCCAGTACCAGCAGCAGCAGTTCCACCGCCGCCGCTGCCAGGAAGGGCTTTCCCATCAGATCCACAATGCGCTTCAACCCGCTACCCCCGCAATCTTGCCCGAACAAACTTTTTCACACCCCGCACCCACACTTTCAGCCCGTAATAGTAGAAAAAACGGGCGTCCGACCGCATCTGCAGCGCAATCATCCGCTGCTCTTCCGGGTCTGTGTACTGCCGGTAATAAGCATTCTCCTGAAAATCCGGGAAAGTCTCCCGCATACCCCTTCCCAATTCCCTCACAAAAGACAGCTTCCTGCGGGGACAGCCCAGCATGTAGGAAAACAGAGTCACTCCATAGTACAGTTCCGTGAACCGATACTGGATTTCCGGGTAATACTGCTCCAAAAAGCCTCTTTCCCGGCACTGCTCCAGCATGAGCGCCGCCGCCTTCATCCGGTCCCGGCATTTCTCCTCGGACACATGGTGCACCGTGGACGTCTGATGCTGGTAGTAGTAGTACAAAGGCTCCTCCACCCGCTCGAACCTTTTGAAATACAGAGACCACACCGGCCCTGCGCAGTTATCCTCATAAAATATTCCCTCCGGGAAATCCAGGTGGTTCTCCGTAATCACCTGGCGTTTGTAAATCTTAATCACCATGCTGCCGGAGCGCATGATCAGCCGGCCATGTTTCTCCCGGTCCAGCACCCCGGTCTGCTCCGCAGAATTGTTCCGCACCACCCGCCCCACTTCAAAGGTGTGGGAATCCACCAGGCTGTAGTCGCAGCCCACCATGTCCGCGCCGGTCTCTTCCGCCCTGCGCAGCAGCTTCTCGTAATAGTCGGGGGTCACCCAGTCGTCGCTGTCGATAAAGCCCACCCACTCTCCTGCAGCCGCTTTCAGTCCCGTGTTTTTCGCTCCGCCCTGGCGCCTGTTCACTTGGTGGGTCAGCACCCGCAGTTTACCGGGATATTTTTCGGCATACTCCCGCAATATTTCCGGCGACTGGTCCGTGGAGGCATCGTCCACCGCCAAGATTTCATAATCCGATATGGTCTGGTTTACCAGGCTGTCCAGGCAGAATTGCAGCCGGCCCTCTGCCGCCATATTGTACACCGGCACAATCACGCTCAGTTTCACAGCAGTTCGCCTCCCCTCTCCACCAGCGCCCTGCCGTCCTGCACCCGGTATACCAGATCACATTTCTCGATGGTCTGAAGCCTGTGGGCAATAATAATCAGGGTCTTTTTGCCCTGAAGCCGATTGATGGAGTCCATGATGGCCGCCTCGGTGTCATTGTCCAGCGCCGAGGTGGCTTCGTCCAGTATCAGCACCTCCGGGTCATGATACAGCGCCCTGGCAATGCCGATGCGCTGCCGCTGCCCGCCGGACAGGCGGATGCCCCGCTCCCCGATGCTGGTCTCCAGCCCTTCGGGCAGGGACTTGATAAACTCGTCCAGCTGGGCCTCCCGCAGCGCTTCCCACAACCGGTCCTCGTCAATCCGTTCCCGGGGCACGCCGAAGCACACATTCCGGCGGATGGTATCGTCCAGCATAAATATCATCTGGGGGATGTATCCCACGTTCTTAAGCCAGGCCCGGTAATGTTCCATCACATCCACGCCGTCCGCCGTGATCCGCCCCTGCTGGGCCCGCAGCAGGCCCAGCAGAATATCCACCACCGTGCTCTTGCCCGCGCCGGAAGTTCCCACGATACCCACGCTCCGGCCCACGGGGATGGTCAGGTCCGCGTGGTCGAAGATCTTTTTCTCCGTGCCCGGGTAGGCATAGACGATTCCCCGTAAGTCAATGCGCTCCCGCACCGGCAGCTTCTCGTCCGTGTCCGTGGCATAACTCATATCCACGTTTTCGCCGCTGATCTCCTGCTGCAGATCGTCGCTCACCGCCATCAGGAAGGGCTCGCAGAACGCGATCTTGTTCATCTGGTTATTGATGCGGTTGACGCAGGGCAGCAGAGCGATGGCCGCCGCCGCGAAGGCCGTCAGGGTAGTCACCATGGCCGCGCTGCTCACCCCGTTTGTCATCATATAGATTACATAGCCGATCATGCAGGCCACACACACGGTCTCAATCAACAGCTTGGGAGTCTGGCTGTACAGATCGTTCTTCCTGGCCGCGCCCACATAGCCGTTGCCGTATTTCAGATACTCGTCCACAAAATATTGCTCCTTGCAGGCAATCTTGATCTCCTTGACCCCCTGCACCGTCTGGGAAATCCATTTCAGCAGGCCGCTGTAGCAGTCCTGATGCTGCCCCGCCACTTTCTGCAGCACCGGCTTCAGCACACATTTGATCAAGGCCAGCAGCAGAATCATCACCGTGGCCAGCAGAATGGTCATACCCGCGTCCTGTACCAGCAGAAAGGCCACCAGGAAAGCAAATACGATGCAGTCGGAGACCAGCTGCAGCAATGCCAGGATCAGAGCATACATATTGTTCACATTGGCCGTAATATTCCGCTGGATTACCGCTGTGTCCGCATTCAGATAGAATTCATAACTCCGGCGCAGATAGTTGCGCATCATGCGCTCGGAGATGCGGAACTGGTTGGAATAGACAAAAGCCAGCGTGGCCCTCTGCTCAAAAAACAGAAACAGATTCTTGACCACATACACCAGAACCAGCCCCAGCATCACCAGCACCGAAAACCGCAGTTCCGACCCGCCTCCCAGCAGCAGATACGCCTGGTGGAGCAGGCCGGGCTTATGGAAGGCCTCACGGTCCATCACCGTCTGCACCACGGAGAGAATCATCCCCACTCCCAGGGTCTGCAGCCCCGCGCTGATCACCATCAGCACCACCAGGCCTCCCATGGCCCTCTTCTGGGTTTTATCCAGTAAAATATTCAGCTTCTTTAGAATACGTCCCATTTTTCTGCACTCTCATTCCATTTGATTCCGGCCGCTGCCTGTCGGGTAAGTCCCCCGGCCCGCCTGCTCAGATCTGCTCGTTCTGCCGATGTACCAGCGGGTCCTCATACCTGTCCATAAAATCCTCTCCCAGCCGCACCTTCTCGTCGGCGTATCCGATGGCCCCCACCTCTGTCAGCACAGCCACCACCTTTTTAAATCGGATGCCCGGGAAAAAGTTAAGCATCTCCATGGGCACGGTGGGGTCAAACTGAGGGTACTCTCCGAACAATGCCCTGTAGTCCAGTTCATCCCTGGGATGGGGCTTTAGGAAAATCTGTCCCTCCGGCTCAAACATGGCGATGATATCCCGGAAAATCCGCTCCCGGATCTCCAGGGTGCACAGAGGATCCGTCAGGATCAGGATCCTGTCCCTTCCCGGGGCCTCACCCTGCCGGTCCGTAAGCTGTGCCCGCAGGCGCTCCATGTCCCGCACGAAGGCCCGCAGAATAATATCCTTATCTTCCCGGGTCAGCCTCTCCACCAGTGCCTGACGGGGCTGCTCCACATATTTCCTGAAGGGGTACTTCAGCAGGGAAATATCATTTACTTCCATATCTATACAGTATTTCCCATATCCGTTCTGAATAAAAATCAGATTGCAGCGCTGGGACAGGAAAGCCTTCAGACCAAAATGCCCCCGGTTGTCATACCGGGCCGCGTCATAGTTCTTGAGACAGTTCAGCCCGTCTTCCAGCGCATGGTAGGGGATCTTGTACACATTCAGGTAATAGCCGATGGGATCGGAGTCGCAGTACACATAGATCTGGCCGTACTCCCGAAAGTCCACCGGGAGGGTGGGGGCCAGAGCCCGGGCAAACTTCCGGGTGAATCTGACCCGGTTTACCAGATTTTTCACCAGATTCCCCGTGTCCTGGCGGTATTTTGCCAGTTCCGGGAAAGCGGTATCCCTCTTTTCCTCAAATTCCACCACAGCCTCGAACAGTCCGGTGGCCTCCACCCTCTCCTTAAGGCACTCAAAATCTATGGACAGGCTGCTGAGCACCAGCGTGGCCTGTCCCCGCTGCTCCACGGGGCGGTTCAGTTCCTTTAAAAATGTCACATATACATGGTAGTAAGTGTGACATACATAGATGCGTTCCTTCATAACCAGAAAGTCCTCGCTTATTTACATGCCGCGTTTCGGGATATTATAGCACATTTTGCCAGACAGGTCAAAGTAACATCGAATTTTCTTCCCGAAAATAATCCATTGAATAATCGCTGCCCATCCTCTATAATATAGGTCAAATATTGCGGGGTATCCGGCGAGGTGGATTATGAACATATTACATAAAATCGGAAACGGTGTTTACAAGGCAGGGCTTGCGGCAGTGCGGGGGCTCACCCTGATTCTCCTGGGAGTCCTCACCCTGTGCAGCCTTTTCTGGGGCTACTATGCGGAAGAGATGGTCACCCAGGCTTCCATCCCCCACCGGGAGCCTGTGCTTCTCCATCTGGCATGTATGGCTCTTCTGCTCCTGCTGCTATATCCGCTGCTGCGGCTGAGCCGTTCCGGAAACAGATTCAAGTCTCTTCTCCTGGCTTTGGCCCTGGGGCTCACATGCTTCTGGGGACTGTTTCTGATCCTCTTCGGCAGAAGCCTTCCCACCGCCGATTCTGCCAGCGTGTACGCCATCGCCCAGTCGCTGGCATCGGGCCAGACGGGGGTGATCCACCCCACCGGCTCCTACCTGTCCTACTATCCCCAGCAGATCGGCCTGGTGGCTTTCTATGAAGGCATTATCCGTCTTTGGAACCTGCTGCCCGTCTCTTACGCAGCCTATCACATTCTTCAATGCGTCAATGTGGCCCTGGCCTGCGCCATTGTGTACTTCCAGTACAGAACCGTCTGTCTGCTGCCCGGGGGAGATGAGGCGGCCGTGGCCTATCTGTTTCTCTCCCTGCTGAATGCGCCCCTGGTGGTCTATACCTCCTTCGTATACGGGGAGATTCCTTCCTTTGCCTTTCTCAGCGGGGGAATCTATCTGCTGCTCCGCTTTTTTTACAGGCCCTCCCCCCACAGAAAAAGCCGCCTGGCGGTCATGGCCTGCAGCCTGCTGATGCTGACCGCGGCCGCAGCCCTGCGCAAGAATTCGCTGATTGTAATCATCGCCATTGTTCTCGTAATCCTCTGGGAATGGCTTCGCACCCACCGGCACCGGCTGCTGCTCTGGGCCGGCGGACTGGCCCTGTGCTGCGCCGTCGTCCTGCCGGCCATCCAGAAAGTGTACGAGTTCCGGGCGGGTAATACCCTGAGCACCGGCGTGCCCGCCCTCTCCTACATAGCCATGGGCATGCAGGAGTCCGACAGGGGGAGGGGCTGGTACAACGGCTTTAATTTTTACACCTATGAGGCCAGCAACATGGACAGCGCCGTCACCGCCCAAAAGAGCAAAGCCGCCATCAGGGCGTCTCTGGAAGCCTTTCGCGCCGATCCCGGCTACGCTCTGGATTTTTACGCGGACAAATTTCTCTCCCAGTGGACCGACGGCAGTTATTTTTGCAGACAGGCCACCCAGAACCACACCGATGGCCGGATCCGAATTGTGAAGAGCCTCTACGAAGGAGAACTCTCCCCCGCCTTCAACCACTTCTGCAATGTGTACCAGCTGCTGGTCTACGGCGGCGCCCTGATATGCCTTGCGGGAATGCGCAGGAGGGGAGAAGAACATCCCTCCCTGCTGCCCTATGTGGGCCTGGTGGCAGTGCTGGGAGGATTCCTGTTCCACATGGTATGGGAGGCCAACTCCCGCTATATCTTCCCCTATTTCCTGCTTCTGCTGCCCTATGCGGCCCGGGGATTGGGAATGGCCCGGAAAGCCTTCCGTCCCCGCAAAAATACCGGCCTATTGCCATAGTCCCGCAAATATGCTATGATTGGACCATTAAAAAGCCCTTATCCAGACAGGAAAGGACTGACGGAAAAGAGGTAATCCTATGGAAAAACCGGCAATATGCGGCGGCACGCCCGTCCGCTCCACGCCCCTTGCTTATGGGCATCAATACATTGACGACGAAGATATCCGTGCGGTAACGGAAACCCTGCAGAGTGAATGCCTGACCTGCGGCCCCCGCACCCGGGAACTGGAGAGCATGCTCTGCCGCATCACCGGGGCCAAATACTGCGTGGCCGTGAGCAATGGCACGGCGGCGCTGCATATCGCGGCGCTGGCGGCGGGAATCGGCCCCGGGGACGAAGTGATCACCAGCCCCATCACCTTTGCCGCCAGTGCCAACTGCGCCCTGTACTGCGGCGCTAAGCCGGTGTTCGCGGACATCCGTCCCGATACCTACAATATTGATCCCGCCTCCATCCGGGCGTGCATCACTCCCCGCACCAAGGCGGTGGTGGCCGTGGACTTCACGGGCCAGGCGGTGGAACTGGATGAGATCAGAGCCATCTGCCGGGAGCACCGCCTGACGCTGATTGAGGACGCCGCCCATTCCATCGGCACCCGCTATAAGGGACAGCCCATTGGCAGCCTGGCGGATATGACCACCTTCAGCTTCCACCCGGTAAAGACCGTGACTGCGGGAGAAGGAGGGGCTGTGACCACCGACAGCAGGGAGCTCTACGATAAACTGGTGCTGCTCCATGCCCACGGCATCACCCGGGACCGCAGCCAGATGGTCCATCCCACAGACGATCCCTGGTACAACGAGCAGGCCGCCTTCGGCTTCAATTACCGCATGACGGAGATCCAGGCTGCGCTGCTTCTCAGCCAGCTGAACAAGCTGGAGCGGTTCTCCCGGCGCCGCAAAGAGATTGTGGCCCGGTATGACGCCGCCTTCTCCCGCATTCCCCAGCTGCAGGTGCAGCGGGAAATCCCTGCCTCCGACACCACCCGCCATCTGTATATCCTGCGGCTGCGCAGTGAAATGCTGCGTTGTACCCGGCGGGAGTTCTTTGACGCCCTGGGGGCGGAGGGCATCCATTCCCAGGTGCATTATCTTCCTGTATACTGGCATTCCTACTACGAAAGCCTGGGCTACGAAAAGGGTCTGTGCCCCCAGGCAGAGCGCTACTACCGGGAAGCCATGAGCCTGCCTCTATACTACTCCCTGACGGACCGGGATGTGGAGGACGTGATTCATATCGTGGAAAAACTCATCAATTACTACGCCAAATAACCTTCTCTCTTCCCTGAATCACAATACCACCGGCGGATCGGGCCTGAGCCGGATACGCCGGTGGTATTTACCGCGCCATAACATTCAATTTCTCACAGAGCTTCATTCCCAGAAAGAATCTCCCCTGTTCATTGGGATGAACGCCGTCCGCAGTCAATATTTTTTCATTCCGGGCATACGCCTCCATCTCCGCATACATATTGATTGATGGCAGATCATATTCCCGCGCCACCTGCAGGGCCGCTTCCACATACTCCTCCAGAAGAGCACCGTTCTCGCCGACAATTTCTGTGCCGCAGTTCTGAAAGGTAATGTATCCCGGCGTCAGGATCAGAATCTCCGCGTCAGGGTAGGAGGCCCTGAGTTGTTCCACAGCGGTTCTCATGGCCCCAAGATAGCTGGTCGTCATATATTTATCCTCGGCGCTAACAGTGTTTCCAAACAGATAATCATTGACGCCGTAATTGAGAATAAACACCAGCCGTCCGCTGTCAGTCTTCACCCCGGCAAACTCCTGTATTCCATCATAGGCCGCCTTTTCCTTTGGTATATTACCCACCTGTCCGCTGCACAGATTGGTTATTACATCCATTCCGGAAATATCCCCCATTCCCTGGGCCAGGCAAATTCCCCCATACCCACAGTTAATGCATCTTGCCTTGGTAAAATTCTCCACCACTCCGGGCACACCCGTGCTGTCCGTATAATTTCCAAACATACTGTCTCCCAGAAACACAAGGACCACATCCGACCGTTCCTTCACAAAAGGCGGATCCTGCCTCCATGCACCCAGGGTCTCCTCCAATTCCCTCAGTCGTTCTTTCCGATTATCCGCCGTCACTCTATAGCCCTGGTCACAGAAAATATGCAGAAACAGTCTGTGCGTAACACTGGCGTTGAGTACGCCCTCGCCCACATAATTCTGCTCATTGCAGATCAGCCACTCCTGATCTCCCACATAAAAGAGCAGCAGATTTTCAAGAGAAGTCAGCGCCTCCATGGCCCGCCCATATCCTGCGATACCCTGCTCTCGTCCCTCTTCCGTCATGGACTGCCATTCCCCATACGAAGGATATGCCAAAAGCATCTCCCATTCAATCTCTTCCTGTTCCTCCACAAATGCCGCAACCGATGCCTGCCAGTCCAGTTCCCTCTCCCAGAGCAGATGCCGCTCCAGCTTCATGGGGTCAATTCCCAGATAAATCCGCTGCGGCTGCGTATGGCATGCCAGCAGCTTTGAGAGCGCCCCCTGCAGTTCCAGAGCATTCTCAAAAACAAGATCAATCTTTAAAGTATCCACACCACGATAGCTGTGAAAATCCTCCTCCTCAAAAGACTCAAGAGAATACATGGACAGAAATACCGCCTCATATCCCCCCTTTTCCCACATGTCCAGCCAGGATTGCAGTTCCTCCATTTTTGCCAGATATCGAAAGTGACGATAAGACTCCAGCGGACGGTGAGTCTGCATTTCCACAAAAGCTTCCCGCATCCTGTGTTCAACCCCAGGCAGCAGAATGCAAATCGTTGCTGTCACAAGCGATAACACCATCAGCCACATGACAACCAATAAAACATGGAGATTCACACCTTTCCATCCCATACGCATCTCCCCGTTCCCCTCAGGCCGGTTTACCGAGTTCGATAAACACAGACCCTTTTATCCTGTCCCACCTGTTCCATGCCCCGTTCCTCACACAATCTCTGCAGTCGGCCGCCCGCCGGGATGGCCAGGTACAGGCTCTTAAGTTCCTCCAGATGTTCCTCCACATATTCCCGGTAACAGCAGCTCACCCCAAAGCCCTCCGGCAATGCGTACAGCACCTGCCAGTCCGTGAGCACGGTATCCCCGGTGGGAGAATCTTCTAATATATCGTTAAAAGTCCAGATTACCACATTGTCAAAAGCAGGCGTGTCCTCTTCCTGCAGAATCAATTCCCTTTGAAACACCTGCTGCCAGTGGGACATCTGCTCCACCCGTTCCTGATTGGCAAAATAGATCTGATAGTCTCCGGGCTGATCTCCTCTGTACCAGAACAGGTAGACACAAAGGGCCCCGATCACCATAGCCTTTTTGTAGAAGCGGGTCTCCATCACAGCCACCGCCAGAATCCCCACAGCCATAAAGGTCAGCAGATGTTTGCTGCCCTCCTTCATTTTGTACATTAACAGCAGGGCTATCCACATACTGAAAAAGCAAAATGCAAGATACCCGTTGAGCATCGCCTGCTTTCTTCTTTTTTTCCGTAAATCCGCCACACACTGCCAGCACAGTACCGACAGCAGCGCAAGAAATATTGCAAAAAAAGCCCCTTCCGCCAGGCCGCTCTTAAGCCCCTGCAAAGTAAGGGCAAAAAATGTACGCCCCTCATAATAAATCTTAGCCAGAATTCCTCTGATACCTCCGAGGAAATGGCCCTGTAAAAAGGGATCCAGCCATTCGGTCTTAAACAGGGGCGTGAAATATTCCGCTCCCAGATAATGCTTAATCAACCCATAGCAGCCTGCCGTAACCCCCATCACCGCCAGAGAACCCGCCAGGCCCGCCCCCTTCTTTCTGCGGATCCACAGCCAGGCCGGCGCCAGCAGAAACAGGATCAGATAGGGGCGCATCAGCGTCATCAGGCTCCCCAGCAAAAACAACAGCGCCAGCTTACCGCCGGTCTCCCGGTTTGCCGTATTGACAAGGAGCCCCCAGTATACCGTCAACAGGCTGAAGCAAATGATCTCCGGCATCCCGCAGAGCATGTAGCGGGTATAGGGCATAAAACAGCAGAACAGAAGCGCCAGCAGCCCAAGCTGCTTCCAGGTGGGACGGACCAGGGCCACAAACAGCACCAGCGCCAGCGTCAGGAACAGAATGTTGCTGTAGACCGGAGCCATCAGGTTCCACCCAAAAATCAGGCCGTACAGCAGCCAGGGCCACACCAGCACCGGGCTCCAGGCGGCAAAGGACAGCTTCAGCGCATGGCTCTCGTTGAATCCGAAATACCCCTGTGGGTATCCGTGGGACAAGATCCCTTCCACCTGCTTATAATAAAACAACTCATCGTTCCACTCCGAAGCGGGCAGATAGACCCGGGACAGACTTCCTCCCTGGGCGGCGCAGGCCGCCACACAGCATAATATGGGAAGCAGAGCCATAAGCCCCGCCTTCAGCGTCAGAATCCGCCGATCCCGGTTCCACCGGGCCCACAGCCTTCCTGCAATGTTTTGTCTCCCTGACCTCTTTTCCATCTGCTTCCTCTCACTCATTCTCCGGGAGTGCCTGCGTCCCGGCGGGCTCCTCCCCGTTGACGCGTTCCCGCACCACATACTGGGGCGAATTGTTCAGGCTGATATAGATCCGGCCGATATATTCCCCGATCAATCCCAGCATAATCATGATCATGCCCCCGAAAAACACAATGGCCGCCATGGTGGAACTGAAACCCATGGGCACCTGGGGGTTCAGCAGGCGCTTGACGATGGTATAGAGCCCGTACAGAAAGCCCACTGCCGCGCTCAGGCAGCCCACACAGGTGGCTATACGCAGAGGTTTCACGGAAAACGCGGTAAAACCGTTGAACCACAGACCCAGCAGCTTCTTGATGGTATACCCGGAACCGCCCTCCTGCCGCTCCCGGTGATTCACCTCCACATTGGCAATGTTTTTGGTGGCCCGCAGTACCAGGCCGATGACATAGGGATAGGAATTCTCGTAGCGGATCATATCCTCCACCACGAACCTGCGCACGGCGAAATAGCTGGATATATACAGTTCCCTGGGTTTATCCAGCAGGATGCGGGTCATGATCTCATTTACCTTGCTGCCCAGGTTGCGGAACAGGGAGTGCTGTTTGTGGGCATAACTGGCATAAACCGCGTCATAGCCCTCTTCCAGTTTTCCCAGCAGCCTGCCCACTTCGTCCGCCGGGGTCTGTCCGTCATCGTCCAGACATACCACATAGTCCCCCACGGACTGCCTCAGCCCGGCCATCAGTGCCGCATGCTGACCGAAATTCCGGGAAAAATTAACCCCCCGGATCCGGCTGTCTCCCTCACAGAGCCTGCGAATCACTCCCCAGGTATCGTCCGGCGAGCAGTCGTTGACCAGGATGATCTCATAGTCATATCCGTTCAGCCCTGCCATTGTCTCCTGGATTTCCATTACCACATTCCCCAGCGTGCGCTCCGAGCGATAACAGGGGATTACAAAACTTACTCTCATTCTTCCGCCACCCATATCTTTTTATGATTCCTTCTTTTCCGGCATATCATGGATCCGCTCTCCCGGATTCCCGGGGTTGAGAATCCCCATCAGCACCATGTCCCTGTACTGCCCCTCAATACAGACATCCTCCCGCAGATATGCTTCTCTCTCAAAGCCTGCTTTTTCATAGCTGCGGATGGCCCGGGCATTGTCTGCAAAGACCCGCAGGAACAGCCTGTGCAGTCCCATCTCCCGGAAAGCATACCGAATCATCAGCCGGGCGGCCATGGTTCCGTAGCCCTTTCCCCTGGCTCCCTCGCCCCCGATGAAAATGCCGTACTCCGCCTTGCTATGCCGCCGGTCAATATCCCGCAGATAGACGGACCCCACCGGCCTGCCGCACACCGTCTCGCAGATCATCATCTGCACCACCCTGCCGGTTTCCACCATGTCGCGGATCCACTGACGATGGCTCTCCGGGGTGAATAATTCCTGATAAATAAAATTCCTGCGCACTGCCTCCTGGTTACGCCAGGATACAATCAGGTCCGTGTCCTCCCCGGTCATGGGCCGAAGGTAAATGGACATGGACGGATCCCCGTAATCTTTCATAGTCAATTTTCTCCCGTCTCATTTCGGGAATCCCCTCTCTTTCCCAGGGTTTTCCCAAGCCGTCCCAAGGCGCTGCCCAGGCCGGCCTGAAGGGCTGAGAGCCCCAGCGCCATATAAGGGATCAACAACACGATATAGGGCAGCACATATCTGGACTTTGCCTCCCACAGAATGCTGAACAGAAAGCCGCCGATCACCCCGATCAGCAGCAGACACTGCAGAATGTCTCTCTTTTGCACCAACCCTATGACACAATACAGAATCACGCCCAGATACAGCACGGTCAGATACCGATTGGTGTAGTCCCGGTAATTCTGCTGCCATTCGCCATAGTACAGTTTCTCCACCATCCCCGTGGGGGGCTGTTCAAAAGTGGCAGTCATCACCAGACTGCAAAAGGTGGGTTCATTCCATTGTTCCTGGATCTTCTCTTTATAGAAGTCCCTGGCCATGGCCGGGTCCTCACGGAATTCCCCCAGCCGTTCCCGGATATAGGACAGGGCGATCTGATTGGCTTTCTCCTCATCACTGCCCGCCTCCCCCCGGAACACGGAATTGTTGTACCCGTTGTACACACCGGCTCCCCCGGTGGACCGCTGCATGCCCATGGCTACATACATGCTGGAAGGAATTCCCCCCTGGATCTGGATGCCGGAGCGCAGTTCATAACTCAGGCGCATGGCGCCTATGGCTCCCAGAGGCACCAGAATGGTCAGCGCGGCCACCGCCAGCAGCCGCAGGCTTCGCTGCCGCAGGCTGTAAATCAACATGGCGATACACACCGCGATTAATACCACCAGCACATTACTTCTGGCCAGCACCGCCACGCTCAGGGTCAGCAGAGACAAAAGCACACAGATGTTTTTCTTTCTGCGGCATCCCCGCACCAACAGCCAGATTCCCAACATGCTGAAGCCAATGGAAAGCAGTTCCCCATATACATAATTGGTATATAACCACAGAGGAAAAAACAGCAGATCGCCGATGATCACATACAGGGAAGCCCTGGCATCCCCAAACAGTTCCTCCACCAGGGCATAGGAACTCCATACGGTACACATAACCATCAGCACATTGATATACTGCAGCAGCCTGTAGCCCCCGCCGAAGGCCAAAAATATCTCATACAGGAAAGTGAGTCCGTACTGATGGGGGCACATATAGATATAGCCCGTCATATCCCGGAAATTTCCCGCCTTGAAATCCATGGCATCCAGATATACCTGCATCTGGTCCCATACCGGTGTGATATGGCAGACGGACACCCACAGGGTCAGGAGCAGGCCCATCCCCAGGGTGACGGCTATGGCGATTCGGCGCACCCTTTTTTTCCACAGGGCTTCCTCTCCCCGCAGCACCGCCCGCCGCAGCAGCCAGGCCCCCACTGTCACCCCCGCAAATACCAGCAGATTCCTGCCCGGGGAATCCGGCTCAATCAGGATGCTGTCCTCGCTGAGATTGGATGGATAGCCATGGGTATAACGGACAGCCCAGTACCCCAATATCAGGCTGATCAGCAGCACCATCCCATGTACCGCCTTGACGCATACTTTTTCTACTGTTTCCGGCATTTTTTTCATAAGTTCACACACAACCTCCAGACTTCTCTGCACCTGTGTCACTGCGCGCGCGCAGTCTCCAACTTATAGACTACGAATTCGGTCCCGCTTCCGCAGGCGATGGTTTCCTGTACCCCCAGTCTCACTTCCCCCAGCCGCCGGCACAGATACACCTCCAGCCAAGACATGTCGCGATCCCCGGCGGCCACCAGGCACACCCGCCCATGTCCCAGAGCCAGGGCCGCATCCGGGGCGCCATATTTCTCCAGGCGCTGCCGTGCCAGGGGACTCCCGGTCAGCCAGCCTCCCAGCAGCATAATCTGCTCCGGATCCCGTCCGTACAACTCTCCCGCGTAGGCCACTGCCGAGAACACATCCATCAGGTACAGCAGATCCTCCTGTCCCTCCAGGGCCTGTGCCAAAGTATTCCACTGCTCCTGCTTCTCCCGCTGCGTCTCCGCCATTTGGAGCGTTTGGGGCAGCTGTATCGCTGCCGCGCCCCAGAGAAGCGCCAGCACCAGAGCCGCCGTGGCCGCCGGCAGAAAACGCCTTATACCGCCCGGTACGGATTCCCGGCTTCCAATCCACTCCCGAAAAAGCATACCCAGAAGCAGACAGATTTCCAGGAGATAGAGGGAGACCCAGACCCGCTCCGGGAATCTCCCCCGGGCAATCAGGTAGACCCAAATCAAACTGCGTCCCCCGGCCAGAGCCCCCAGCAGCAGCATCCTGTCCCATCTCTTCCCCGCCGCCAGCAGAAGCAGCAATACGCCGCAGCATCCCGCCCAGACCAGGCTGTAGGGCCTGCCGTCATATCGGAGATGCCGGAGATAGGCCTCCACACACTGCCTGAGATATTCGTCCGTGACCACATCCCCCCGCAAGTCCTTGATCCGCCTTACCGTCCGGTCCAGAACCCGGGCGTCTATCTCCTGATCCAGCAGGGTATCATAATGGGCCAGCACCTGGTACTGTTCCCGGGTAAGGCCCAGCAGTTCATAACGCTCCTGATACCAGTCCGTGGACAAAAAGTCCGTATAATCATACAGTTCCGTGCGGCTGTCGTTATATTCCAGATAAGCCTGCCAGTCCCGGCTGCCATAGCCCATTCGGTGAATCCCCCAGAATGCCAGGATCAAAATCCCCAGCCCCAGCAGGGACAGGGCTTCTTTTCTAAGCCGAACGCAGGCCCATGCCATGAGTCCCGGGGAATCACCCTCTGTCTGCCTTTCCCCTCTCCGCCGCCTCATGGCTTCCAACAATCCGTCCAGTACCGCCACTCCCAAAAAGGGCATTGCCAGAAAGAATACCTGGCTCCTCACCAGATAGCAGAGGCCCAGCAGACAGACGGGCAGTGCCCGGCCTTTTTCCGTCTCCCATATGAACAAAGCGCCCCCGGCCAATATGGCGGCCACTATGGTATAGTGCATATAGAGGTAATGGGGCAGCAGCAGCCCGGCAATAACCGCCAGACCCAGCAGCGCCAATATCACACGCATCCACGGCTTTTCTCCCGACTTATAACAGCCTTCCAGAATTCCGACTCCCGCCAACAGGATACAGCCTGCCAGGAATAAATCAAACCAGGGGATAAACAGGCCCAGCTTCTCCGTCAGGCCATACAGGGACGACAGCAGCGCAGACAACGGATATCCCATGTACACCGCATGTCCGTCCGGGGTTCCCGTGTAGGCTCCCGACAGGATGCTTCGCATGGCCACATCATCATTGAGGTAGTATACGGGGGCGGCCGCTTTGCCCGCCGCTGCCATGACCAGCAGCAGAAAAACTGCCAGACATCCCCCTATTTGCCATTTTTTCATCCACGGCCCCTCCATGGTTCCTTTCTGTAAAGCCATCGGTCCCTGTTACTGGCTTCCCCGGAATTGCCCTCCCAGTTTTAACTGTCTCTCAGAATAAATCTTGTTCAGGCGGTATTCGAAATCCCGGCGGTCCTTGGCGACCTGCACGTCCAGCACCATCCCCGAGAAAAAGGCCTGAATCGCGGCCATAACCAGAAAGCCGCATACAATCAGCGTAGGGAAACGGGGCACCAGCCCGGTCTCCAGAAATTCCAGAAAAATGGGCGCAAACAGGATGACGGCCGCAGCCACAAAGAGCAGGGCGATCATACCAAAACACTTCAGGGGCTTATAGTTTTTGTACAGCTGCATCATCTTTCGAATCACCCGCATGCCATCCCGGAAGGTGTTGAGTTTGGAGACGCTGCCCTCGGGCCGGTCTCTGTATTCCACCACCACGTTTTCCACCTGCATATTATAGTTGACGGCATGGATGGTCATCTCCGTCTCAATCTCAAAACCCTTGGAAAAAACCGGGAAAGTCTTCACAAACTCGTAAGAGAAAGCCCTGTAGCCCGTCATGATGTCCTTGATATCCGCCCGGAACAGACTGTTGATGCAGGTTCGCATAAGGCTGTTGCCAAAATTGTGGAAAGGACGCTTGTTCTCCGTAAAGTAGGTCGAGGAAAGGCGGTCTCCCACTACCATATCCGCATGCCGCTCCAGCACCCGGTCCACCATCTCTCTGGCGCATTCCAGCGGATAGGTGTCATCACCGTCCACCATCAGATAACACTGGGCATCGATCTCCCGAAACATACGCCGGATAACATTTCCCTTCCCCTGGGCATACTCCTGACGTATAAGCGCTCCGGCACTCCGGGCCAGTTCGGCAGTCCGATCAGTAGAGTTATTGTCATAAACATAGACTGCCGCCTCCGGCAGGGCCGCCCGCACGTCAGAGACTACTTTTTCTATGGTTTTCTCTTCGTTATAGCATGGTATCAGTACCGCGATTTTGTCCATGGGCCACACCGTTCCTCTTTCCATTATCTTACTTGATTATCTACTATCTGCGGAAATCTGTCAACCTTTTCAGCAAGGGCCCCGGTCTGAAACACTCCCGCGGAAAATCCCTTTACATAATGTATAAGCACGTCCCCGTAAACGCTGTCCTGATTCAGAGTGCTCCGGGGCTCCAGGCCGCAATCCCGCAGTATCTGCCGGATCTCCTCCCGGTCCTCGGCGCTTACACTGCTTTTATACAGTACCACCACTTCCTGCAGTTCGGACAGATCCTGCCGGCCTGCCAGTTCCGAGGGCTTGACCAGCAAAGTGCGGTCATAGGTCTGAAATTCCAGCAAATTGTCATAGAAACCGTATCCCTCATAGACACAGATGCAGGGAAGATCCCCATATTGCTCCGCCGTCTCCAGCTGCGTATCATAGCCTTTGTAAAGATATTCCCCATCATAGGTGAGAAAATCGGCACAGACCAGCAGCAGTACCACCCCTATCAGGGACTTCCGCCCCGGAGGGTTCAGGCGGAAGTACAGGGCTGTCAAAAGCCCTGCCACAGCCATGGCGGCAAAGGGAAATACCGGCATAATATAACGATCCACCATATAGGGGGACATTTTGGCAGCCAGCAGGAAATATCCCGCCGGGGGCAGAACCCATATCCACCAAAGATTTCTCCGGCTTTTATTATCCGTTCCATTGGGCTTTGCCGTCCCTCTGTCCCGGGGAGCAATTACCTCCCGGCCGTTCTTCGCCCCGGACCTGAGAACCGCAATTCCCAGAGCAGTCAAAAGCAGCACCAACACGGCCAGGCCCAGAGACCGCCGTCCAAAGGTCCGCTCTAACAGGATACCTCCGAAGGAGAGCAGCCTCTCTCCGTATCCGGCCAGCCCCCCCAGCAGATTGCCGATGGCTTCCACTCCCCTGCCGCTGGTGAGGATGTGCTTTACCCCAAAGGGATATAGTCCCACCCCCACCACGGCCGCAATCACCATACTTCGGATATAACAGAAGGCTTCCTTCCTCCGCCCCTCCCGATACAGGGCAGCCACCGTCACCAGCGCCAGCAGTATACAATAGAAAAGGAAGAAATATTGGGTCCAGAATCCCAGCGCCGTCACCAGGATCAACAGCTTGTTCTTTTTCGTAAAAGTCCCGTCCCGGTTTCCCAGCCATTTTTGCAGATGCAGATACAGGGACAGCACGCACAGAAGGGTCATCACGCCGTACATGCGGACGAACAGGGCGGTGGCAATGGCCCCGGAAGAGCAGCCGTACAGCAGCGCGGCCCAAAGCCCCCAGCACTCTCCGGCCTTTTCGTCCATAAATCCATGCCGGGCCAGAAGCCGGCCCAGAGCAAACATAAGGACACAGCAGCCCAGCACCGCCCCCAGATTAAAAATGCAGCCCATCCAGGGAGAAATTCTGTCCCGAAACAGGGAGGACATGGTATGGACCAGCATGAAATACAGAGGGGGATGGTTGTCGTCCTTCACATTGAAATACACCGACAGATAGTTAAAGCCGTCCCGCTCCCCCACCGTTATATATTCATGGAACTGCTTCCGGGTAATCCACACCGGCTCCTCATACACATCGGCCTGATAACTGAGCAGCTTGCTGTTCCCACGGTTTTGCAGCACATCCGCCACCGTGTCCTTCAGATTCCCCAGAGTTTCCCCCAGACTGTCCCCATAGATCTCCTGCTGCATGAATTTCGCCAGACGCCCTACCGGCTGGGTGGGTACAATCCAGGGATTGTACTCCGCGTTTCCCAGTTCATAGGTGAGCAGTTCATCCATGTGATAGCCCTGCTTTTGCCCGATATAAAAACACTGTACCAGCAGCACCAGCGCCAGCACTGCCAACTGCCATCTATTCCGGGCTGTCTTATCCTTCCATTTCACATCTGCTCCCGTCCGCCCGCCTTACCGGGCATCCAAATTGATTTAAATATCATTCGGTATCCGATATGTCCGTACCAAAGGACAGAACCTCTTCCGTGGAGTCATAATGCAGCACCACATAGCCCTGTTCCTCATAGACCACCCGGCCGGCCGCCACTGCGGGAACCCGGGCATATTCTTCCGCCTCCCGGTCCGTCAAAAGAAGAAAGGTTTTTCCTTGGTGATAGCCCTCCCGGTAGTATTTCACAGGGCTGGACCAGGTAAACGGATCCATCCGGTCAATCTCATGGATGTTGGCCACCTCCACCTTGCCGTCTGTCAACTCCGTCAGGATATTGCCGTTCCAGTAACTGGCATACCCGAAGGTATATCCCTGCTCTTCCAGGAAAGCGGCAACGGGCCTTCTGTCCTGGTTCTTATCCTTATCCGCAAAAGAATACACGCATTTGGCGGTGGTCAGCCCCAGCGCCCCGCACAGCAGCAGGGTCAGCAGCAGCCGATCCAGAGGCAGCTCCTCATAAGTAAAGTAAATACACAGCAATGGCAGCACGAACAAAAATACGGTGATATAGTATCTGGCCACTATGGTGCTGGTGGTGAACAGAAACACAAATGTGTTCAGCACAAAGGCCGTCACAAAGAACCACAGGATGAAGCGGCTGTGACACAGCCGGAAGCAGCCGCGTTCCCGGCCGGATTCCGTCCCCACAGGTCCGGACTCTCCCTGCTCCCCCGCCAGCAGCCTGGCGCAGCGCACGGTCAGGAATAGGATCCCCCCCAGGAAGCCAAAAGCCACCAGGGAGATCAGTCCCCTCACGGACAAGAAACCCTTTTCCTCAATATACCCGAACAACTGCAGCAGATTGCCCGCTGTGTCCTGGGTTCTCTCCAGCAGCACCCCCTGGAAGACTTTGATAAAATTGGTGACATCATACATTTGAAACTGGAACTTATGACCCAGCACCGCCACATTGACCACATAGCCCACACCGGCGCACAACAATCCCAGCAGGCTGCAAAGCAGATAGGAGAGACGCTCTTGGGAGAGCACCCCGCGGATCTGCCGCCAGGCACAGGAAGCGTCAAACTCCTTTCTCATCAGTGCAAACTCACCGCTTTTTAAAATATAAATCCCCGCCGTGATACACAGCGGCACCTGCAGGGCCAGCAGATAACGCACTCCGGACAGGCCGCAGACCACACTGAGAGCCATATACAGCCCCCATGTGAGTCCCCGTCTCCATGCGCCTCCCTCCCGGGGCTGGCTGAGACGCAGGAACATGCCGAAAGCCAGCAGGATCAGGAGCACATGCCACATATAAGTATTCCCCATCTGCATATGAGTCAGAAAAGTCTCCGAAAAGGGCAGCAGCAGGATCACAGAGGTGAAAATCACTGTACTCTTTCGTATTTTCAGAGGTTTCATGCAATAGAAATAAGCCCCCAAAAGCAACAGATATGTGACCAGATTGGTAATCGTCCGGATCATATGCCAGTCCCCCAGCACATGGAACAATGGTACCATGACCAGCTGGGTATACAGTACCCGGAATTCCGTGGAATAATACCAGTTCTCGGTGGCGATCCACTTCCCCTCCTGTGCCAGCAGCCGGGAAAAGATCATCTCCGCCGCCATATCGGAGTCAATCCAGTGGTCTCCCCAGAGCAGATTCATGGCCAGCAGCAAAACCAATACTGCCCCCAACAGCCCCCAGGCCAGCGCCTCCCATCGACGTTCTCCATTGCTTGCTTTATTTTCTCTTCCATCCTTATGTCCCATCTTTTCTCTCCCAGGCTCCTACTGCGCCAGATACAGCAGGAACTTTTCATTCTCGAAGCAGGGCCGATATCCCAGTTCCTCCATCCATCCGGCCAGCAGCCGCAGCTTTCGGTCTCCCGCTATCCCCGCAATCTGTTGATCGCTGAGGCCCAGGGCTTCCAGGGCTTCGGTTCCTCCCGTCAGGTAGCTGCCCTGACGCTTTTCCAGCAATACTACCGGCCCGGGTTCCCGCCCGGCGGCGATCTCCTCCGACAACCGCTCCAGATCTTCTTCCATCACCGCATAATTATAGGAAGGCAGATCGGGCCAGGCCGTGATGGCGAAGGGCATCTGCAAATAGTAGGACAGGGAGGGGATATTGCCGTACAGGATGATCTTCTGTCCCTCCAGGCCCTGCTGCTTTACATAGGCGGACAGGGTGCCGATGGCTTCCGCCCGGTCCGGGGAAGTGAGCATGCCCTGAAGCACCCGGTTATGGGCAATGGGGCTGTGCAGATTTTCCCCTCCGTCGCTCTCGGAGAACACATAGCCTGCACCAAACAAGAGACCCTGCACTGTGATTCCCAGCAGGATGCAGACCAACATGGCCCTGACGGGAAACAGGCTGAACTGCCATTTCCGCCGTTCCCCACCTTTTCCTGCTCTTTCCCCTGCCAGGCAGCCCGGTATCCATTTGATAAACCGCAGCAGCATCCACAGGGTGAAGGGGGCCACCAGAAACAGATTATTGATGGCGGAGTACAGATGGTTGTTGCTGCCCAGGGGGGTGATCAGGATCACCAGGATCCCCAGCCCGCACAGCAGCTTCTCTTTTTCCCTGCTCTTTTTGCGCAGGATCGTAACCAATCCCACCGCCAGGGTGGCGGTCAGCAGAAAGGCTCCCCACTGGAAGGCGCTGAGTTTGGTACTGTATTTCAGATTGAACATATTTTTACGGGTCATCAGATAATAGAAGCCGCAGAACACACAGGCCACATAGCCTGTGTTTTTTATCCATTTCAGCTGCCGGGGCAGCACCGCGTACACCACAAGCCCCGCCGCCATAAAAAGAGCCAGATACCCCAGCCAGATACAGTTTTGCAGATAATTGCGGAACTGCTGCATGACCATGGAGTAAACCGTGTATTCCGATGCCTCCGAGGGCATGGACAGCAGCCGGCCAATTCCCTGTATATAGGTGCTGGGGCCATAACGCAGCATGATCCCGGCAAGGCCCCCTCCCAGACCCAGCAGATATCCCGCCAGGCACTGCAGGGTCTGGAGCATGGTCCGTCCCGGTTTCTGGCGGCGGATCAGAGCCATGGCCCACACCGCCAGGATCAGCCCCATCTCCGCCAGATTAGGAAAGCGGACCAGCACATTCAGCCCCAGGCAGACCCCTGCGGCCACAAAATACCTGCACGGCTTTGCAGAGTCACCGGACAGGGCCTGATACAGCAGTACCACCCCCGCCCCCATCAACAGATAGGTCAGATAATTATATAGCAGCGCCGTGGGACACCAGCAGAAGCTGACAGCCAGCAATTCTCCCCAGAATACCACTGTCCTGGGCAGTCCCGCTTTGCGGATAAAAAAGAAATATCCCCCCAGCGCCAGCAGACTCACCACCAGTCCGGTGTAGACATTCAGCCCCAGCATCGTGCTGCCGCCGGGCAGCAGCGTAAACAGACGCCCCAGGGCATTGCCCAGATAAGTGCTCAGCAGCCACATGGGATCCATCCGATCCATATAGGTGAAATTGCCGTAATTATATCCCGTATCCCACCATTCCACTCCCACTCGGATATGCCGCAGCGGATAGAGCAGCAGGATCAGGGGATAGATCCAACACAGGTTTTTTTTCAGGTTCTGACTTATTTTTTCCATAAATGTAAATCCCTGATTGCAAAAAGAGCCGCTCCGGCAGCAACCGTGAAACAGCTCCTTTGCCTTTTCTATTTTTCCAGTTCCACCGTTTTCAGCAGTTCCCGGATTTCCTCCACACTCAGCCACTGGGTATTATTGCCGGAGCTGTAGGAGAAGCCCTCCTCCACCTTTCTGCCCGTGGGCTGCGCCTTCTGTCTGTCGCTCCACACCATTTGGGGATAGACGATAAAATGCTTGTCATATTCATAGGTGCGGGGGGAATCCTCCACCGGCACCATGATCTCATGCAGCTTCTCCCCTTCCCGGATGCCCACCTCCGGCATGGCGCAGCCGGGCAGCATGGCCTGGGCCAGATCCGTTACTTTGAAAGAGGGAATCTTGGAGATAAAAGTTTCGCCGCCCTTAGCCTCCTCCAGGGCTTTGATCACCAATTCCACACCCTGGCGCAGGCTGATCCAGAAGCGGGTCATGCGGTAGTCCGTAATGGGCAGTTCCGTGCCGCCGTTCTTAATAAGATTGTGGAAAAAGGGAATCACGGATCCCCGGCTGCCCGCCACATTGCCGTAGCGCACGATGGAGAAGCATATATCTTTGGCCCCGGCGTAAGCATTTGCGGCGATGAACAGCTTGTCCGACACCAGTTTGGTGCCGCCGTACAGATTCACGGGATTCACCGCCTTGTCCGTGGACAGCGCCACCACCTTCTTCACCCCTGCGTCCAGGGCCGCGTCAATCACGTTCTGGGCGCCGTTTATATTGGTCTTGATGGCCTCGGCGGGATTATACTCGCAGGTGGGGACCTGTTTCAGCGCCGCCGCGTGGATCACATAATCCACACCCTCAAAAGCCCTGGCCAGGCGCTCCCTGTCCCGCACATCCCCGATGAAGAAACGCAGTTTTGAGGCATGCTCCCTGAACTCGTTCTGCATAATAAACTGTTTGAATTCATCCCGGGAGTAAATGATAATCTTTCTGGGGTTGTAATGTTCCAGAACATAGCTGGTGAAGGCTTTGCCAAAGCTGCCGGTTCCGCCCGTGATCAGAATGGATTTATTATTCAGCATACTTTTCTCCTTAATATAATATATTTGTCATGCAAATCTCAAATGCTCCAATACTTTCCAAATTATAACACAATCATTCCCAAAATGCAATTTTCCGCCTGCTATTTTCTTTCCCGGTAGAACAGGGGATGCTGGACGAGGAAAAACAGAACCAGAATATACTGTCCCGTATTCCAGACGCACTCCATGGTCCCGTATCCGAAAAAAACCAGGCACATCAGCAGGGGAATGGCCGCTCTGGCGGAGTCCGGACACAGCTTCAGGCGGCGGGTATGGCTGACCAGCAGCCAGACCGTCACCGCAGCAAAGAGGATTCCCGCAGGGATGCCGTAACGGTAAGCCACTTCCAGCCACAGGTTCTGGGCATGCCATGCATGATAGTCCCAGTCCTTAAATTGGTACATTCCCTCCGCAGGGCCGTGGCCCAGAAGATTCAGATCCCGAAAATAGGCCCTGTAGATGCTGAGCCGGGCTCCCAGTGCGGTATCCATATTTCCCACCAGTTCAATTTCTTCCGATTCATTTTCTTCCGATTTGTTATCTTCCGGTTCGTGTTCTTCAGTTTTGTTTTCTTTCGGCTCCATCGAGGGCTCCGGGGCCTGCCTCTCCCCGGATCGTTCCGCCGGGACCAGTTCTATTTGAGGCTGCGCCGCTTCCGCCGTCAGTACCAGCGGATTCTGAACACTGCCCGTGCGGAAGGTCCCCCAGATCCTGCCCAGCGCCGCCTCCAGAAATTCATCCATCTCCGTATACTTCCAGGAATCGGCAGGGTCAAAGGAGTGCACCTTATTGGGGCTGTACTCGTCCAGAAACCAAATCGGGTGATGCAGTATGGTGGGCAGCCAGCGTACCGTTCCAAACACCGCCGGGAACAGCAGCACCGTTCCCAGGGTCAGCGCCGCTCCCCTGACAAGAATCTGCCGCCACCGCAGTCCCCAGCTGCGCCGCATCACCAGGAAACCATAGACCACTGTCAGCAGGACGGCAATGCCCCAGGAAGTCCTGCCCATGGTCATAAACAGAAAGCCCAGCATGCCGCAGGCGCCCACCAGGTAAAGCAGCTTCCGCCACCCGGAGGCACTTCTCTTCTGCAGCATATGAAGTTTCAGCAAAACGGCGGCATACACCGTGAGGTAATGCAGCGCCGCCATATTACAATTGGTGTAAGCCCCCACATACCTTATTACATCATATGGCCGGAATCCGTAAGCAAAAATCTGCAGCCCGAAAAATCCCAGTATGGTACCGTCAATCAGCCCGTCGGCCAGGGCCCGGCTCTCCTCCTCCGTATAAGGAGTCAGGTAGAAAATCCCGAACATGGCCAGAAACCAGAGGGGCCATATTCTCTGGCTGAGGGAACAGACCATCAGCACGGTCAGCAGAATCCATACGCCTCCCAGCCTGCCTGGCCTGAACGCCAGAGATTTCTCCACCCATATTTTTTTCACCAGATCTTTCAGAAATATGCCGATCCACCAGGCATTGGCCACTGCCGACACGAAAGTCCACACATACATCCCATGAAACACATCCATGCCTGTGGGCAGGATGCTGACGCGGGCATAGACGGCCAGGGCGATACAGGCCAGAGTCCAAACTCCGTTTCCCACGGTCAGCAGCCTTTTCAGCGGCCAGGCGGAGGCAATAACCACCAGCATGACCAGGCCTGTGAGATTCACCGCCACGCCCCACACGTCCCCGTTCTGGGTATTACGTACAAAATCCAGCACACTCAGGGCCGCAAAACACAGTGTGTACAGCCATCTCTTCCATCGTTCAAGGATGCCCATTATACAGTCACCTCCAGATCACTCATTTCCAGTTTTCCCTTTTCAGCTCAGGAAATACCTGTCAGCTTCCACTTTTGCTTATCCTCCACCGAAATTTCCCTCCCCAGCTGCACCTCTATTACCTGAAGACTTGTATCTGCAATGATTGTATGTTTACAGCCTGCCGGCATGCGGATCACATCCCCGGAACCTACCTGTCGTTCCACGCCATCCAACACCACACGGCCCTGTCCGTTGGCCACCGTCCACACCTCGTCCCGATGCTCGTGGCTGTGATAGTGCAGCCGATTGCCCTGCCGCAGAAGCACTTTAATAGTCATGCTTTCTTCCTGCACATCCAGCACTGTAAAACTCCCCCATGATTTTTCCGCATACATGACCTGCTGTTGGATCTCCTCAACAAAAGGCTTCATATATGAACTTTGTTCCTTGTCCGATACCAATATACCATCGGCGCTGGCCGCCACAACCAAATCCCGGCACCCCATACACAGGATCGGGATATTTAATTCATTAATCACATGGGTATTGTTGCAGGTGTGATCCATAGTTACCTTGCCGATGCTTTGGGCCGCCATCCCCTCAGTAAAAGTATTCCAGCTGCCCAGATCTTTCCACTGCCCCTGGTAACGCAGAACTTTGATATCCTTCTCCTTTTCCACCACCGCATAGTCAAAACTGATTTTTTTCTGCTCTCCGTACCTGTCATACAAATCCTGGTAATCCGCAAAATCCAGAAGCTGATGGGCCCTCTCCAACAGGTATCCCAACCGGAAGGCAAAGATACCGCCATTCCACAAGGAGCCCTGCCGAATATATTCCCGGGCGGTCTCCTCGTCAGGCTTCTCCCGAAAGCCCCTGACTTCACTGACCCTTTCCCCGTCCCGGGGCAGGATATAGCCATACTTTTCGCTGGGGTAGGTGGGCTCTATCCCCATCAGGGATAAACGGCTCTCCCCCTCGGATGCCATCTGCGCCAATTCCTTCACTGCCTCAAAATAGCTCTCCTCTACATATGGATCTACCGGGCACACTACCACCGGCTGCTCCCCGCCCAGCTTTCGAACATCCCGCAGATAGGCCGCCGCCAGACAAATTGCCGGAAAAGTGTCCCGTCTCTCTGGTTCCACGCAGATATGCACCTGATCCCCGAGCTGGTTGCGGATGGAGCTGACCTGCTTACGGCTGGTGGCTATGGTTACTGTGGCCTGAGGCATAACCTGGTGGATCTGGCGATACACCCGCATCAGCATGGATTCCATCTCCCCATCCTCATTGCGGAACATCCGGATAAACTGCTTAGAGCGTATATCATTGGAAAGCGGCCACAGCCTTTTGCCGCTGCCGCCTGATAGTAGAACAATATTTATATTTTCCATAAATTAATGAAATACCTTTCTTTCCCGCCTTTTGGCCGGATTATTCAAACCATAGCACAGATGTCACCCGCTGGCAAGACTCAACACGAAATATTATTGCAATTTTGATACATTTTACAGAAAGAAAATTTTTTTCAAAAAAATTGTTGTCACATCTTGCACATTTTTGCGTATTGAATTATAATAGTATTGATTTGAGACGCCATGAAAGGAGATATATTTTATGAAACTTAATCCAAGAGAACTTGAAGTATTAAAAATCCTTCACGAGTCTGAGCGTGCGCTGACCTCCACTGAGATTGTAAATTCCGGTGCAGAATTGACCCAGAGCACGGTGCAGGCTGTACTCCGCAAATTGCTGGCCAATGAACTGGTAGAAGTTCAGGGTGTAACCCACAGCGGCAATGTGCTGAGCAGAACTTTCGGCCCTACCGCAAAGTCCAAAGATGTCCTCACGGAGAAATTCCTGCAGGACTACAAGAGTTTCCGTTCCATCATCAGCATGCAGACCGCCGTAGCGGGCATGTTTAAGCTGAATGATGACGAGTCTAAGAAGGAGAAGGACATCAAAGATCTGGAGAAGCTGCTGGCCGATCTTAAAAAACAGAAGAAGTAGGGCAAAGCCATGATTCAATTCAGTTTTTCGTCTGTATTGATGACCGTACTCACAAGCAATCTGTTGTTGATTCTGGTCGCGCTGTTTTTTCGTAATGAGAAAACGCTGGCCAGAGTCGGCTACAGGCTGACAGCGGTATATTGCGCCGTCACTTTAATCCGGCTTTTATTTCCCTGTGAATTGCCTTTTACAAAGACGGTAGTTCTTCCGTCCGGCATTTCCAACCTGTTTGCCTTGCTGCGTCATCCTTATGAAGTCATTCCGGGTATCCGCCTGTCCGTATGGGAAATTTTTTGTTTCTTATGGCTGGGTGGCAGTATTCTCTACATCGCCCTGTTCCTGTTCCAGTATAAAATATTGAAGCATCTGGCCCTGCGCAACAGCCGGGATATCACCGGGCAGGAACCTTACGCTTCCCTGTTGCGGAAGGTATGCAACGGAAAACGATATGATCGGATCCGCCTGTGCATCAGCCCGTATGCCGATGCCCCCATGATCATAGGACTGCTGAATCCCATCATCCTTCTTCCAAGGGATGCAGAACCCACCGACATGGATGTCATGTATGCTCTGCGTCATGAGGTCTGCCATTATATGCATCATGATTTGTGGCTGAAGTTTGGTATAAATTGTCTGGTTGTGGCCTACTGGTGGAATCCGTTCACTCATCTGTTAAACAGGCAGATTGATACTCTGTTGGAAATACGGGTGGACACCTCCATTATTTCCGAAGGGGAAGATGCCTCCATTGGCTATGTGACCAGCATGCTGCACTATATGTCAGGTTCACGGGGCAATTCGAACACTACCCCCAGACACATGAGGATGTTTCTGGAAAAAAGAAGTGACTTAAAGCATCGGCTTCATATGATCCAATGCAACGGGAGAAAGCCTAATTTTCTGCTGTCGTTCCTGATGCTGCTGGTAGTTCTGAGCCTGTATCTGGGTTCCTATCTGGTTATATTTGAAAATTGTTCCTATGACCCCCTGTATAAGGAGTCAGAGGCTTATATTGTACCGAATCAGGAAAATTGTTACGCCATTAAGAATGCAGACGGCACTTATAACATTTACTTTGTTGATTGGGAAGTTTTTGAAACTGTAAACTCCCTGGATCATTATCAGGGCATAGAGATTTATTCCAGCGAGGAGGAATACAATGAAAAGACACAAAATCTGTAAGTTTGCACTTGCCGCCGCAGCATGCAGCATGGCTCTGCTGACGGTAACTCCCCATTTCGGTATGCAGGCCAGCGCCGCAACTCCGCCCGGCGCAGAGGAAATTTCTCCTCTGGCAGATGTTATATCCTGGGTTTACGAGCGCAGAGGCGATGAGATCTGGAAGCGCCTGTATAATGCCACCACCAACGAGTGGGTCGGTGACTGGGTCTTTGTGGGCATGGTCGGAAAAAATTAGTCTGTCATCTACTTTAATAGTCATCATGAAAGCGCAGCGCCCATTTAGGCGCTGCATTTTTTATTATTTAACTACTCCTTTTTCCAGATATTCCTCCAGATTACAATGAATATGCTCTTCTGCGCGCTCCATTGCCACCTTTTTCATATCATGTTCCACCATAATCCTAACCAGTTCTCGAAAAGAAGTTCTGGTTGGATTCCAACCCAATTCCGTGCGTGCCTTGGTGGGATCGCCCCACAGGTTCACCACATCAGTAGGGCGGTAGAAATCCGGCGATACCTCCACCAGCACCCTGCCGGTAACCCTATCAATCCCTCTTTCCTCCATACCTTCACCCTGAAAATCCAATTCTATGCCTACATAGTGAAAAGCAAGGCTACAGAACTCCCGCACTGAATGCTGCTCGCCAGTGGCTATGACAAAGTCTTCAGGCCTGTCATTCTGCAGGATCAGCCACATGCACTCCACATAGTCCCTGGCATATCCCCAGTCCCGCAGAGAGGACAAATTGCCCAGATACAGCTTGTCCTGTTTTCCCTGTTTAATTCGGGCCGCAGCCAGCGTAATCTTGCGGGTCACAAAAGTCTCCCCTCTGCGCTCGGACTCATGGTTGAACAGGATACCGGAACAGCAGAACATTCGGTATGCCTCCCGGTACTCTTTCACAATCCAATAACCATACTGCTTAGCCACGGCATAGGGACTGTAAGGATGAAAGGGTGTGTTTTCATTCTGGGGAACTTCCTCCACCTTTCCGTAGAGTTCCGATGTGGAAGCCTGGTAGATCCGGCAGGTCTGAGCCAGTCCACATACCCTCACCGCCTCCAGTACCCTAAGTACCCCTGTAGCCACCACATCCGCCGTATATTCCGGGACATCAAAAGAGACTTGGACATGGCTCTGGGCTGCCAGATTATAGATCTCATCGGGCCGGATCTGGCCCACCAGAGCCACCAGACTCATAGAATCCCCCAGATCCCCGTAATGAAGGTGAAAATGTTCCATGCCTTCCAGATGGGCTATCCGTTCCCGATAATCCACGGAAGATCGTCGGATCATACCATGTACATCATATCCCTTTTCCAATAAAAGTTCTGCCAAATAGGAGCCGTCTTGGCCGGTTACACCGGTAATTAATGCCTTTTTCATCGCTTTTGTTCATCCTTTCATGCAAGAGAGGCTGATGCATTGGCACCAGCCCCCGCTTTCGCATAATATTTCCGTTTTTTACGCAGTTCATGCATTGCCTGTTATAGATCAGCATATAGGAACAGACACCAAAAGTCAAGCGGTTTATAAGAATCCATTAGATGTTACAGATAATCATCCGACCACTCCATATTCTCACCGTCTCCTGTGTCACCGCCGCCGGAACTGCCCGAATCTCCGCCATCGGAGCCGCTGTTTCCGCCATCACCGCCGCCGGAACCGCTGCTGCCGCCGTCTCCTCCACCGGAACTGCCGCCACCGAAATTTCCGCCTGAATTACCACCAGAATCCGGGGAAGAGGGCTGGCCGATATTGTCAGGCGCCGGTGTGGGTATGGATCCCGGAATGGGCAGCTGCAGGGAGGGATCAATCACAGGTTCCGTTACCACAGGTTTTGTGGGCTTAGGCTTTTCAGCGGGTTTGGGCTCCTTCTTCTGACCCACTGACAGCGTTCCTGCCTGATTGATTTCACTCTCCTCCATGTCGCTCTCTGCTCCCTGCTGACGCATCTGTTCCTCGAACAATCGAAAAGCCTCCTGCGCCAAATAAAACTTATCTTCCTTTTGCATCTCTTCCACCGAAGACACCGTGTGCCATATCATACCGTCAAACCACTGTACTTCCCCATCATCAATCCTGACCTTCAGTTCCTCCACGGACAGATACCCGGCAGCGGCAAGATCCTCCGAAAGTATTTCCGCATGCTGTACTTCCACTATGCTACCCTCGGTCTGCGCCACAGCGTCCTGCTGCCGCTCTTCAGGCCACAGCAGGGGCCTTGCCAGGAGTCCTGCCGCAAACATCACTCCACCCACCATGGTCGTTGCCACAATATACCCTATCTTCATGTCCCTCACCTGCCTTCCACAGAGTCTATAATTCCCTGTACATATTTGTAACCACTGCTGCCTACCTTAAATTCTCCCTTAGCCTGCACCTGCTTAGCCACTGTGTACACACTCCTGTAAACCGGAGGCCCATATATAATAATCTCCTGTCCGCCACAATCCATCACTGCATAGGCCCGGAATGAGATATCCTTTGCATACATGTTGGGAGCCAGGTTGATCAGAACGGAAGTGAATCGGTTTCGCCCTGCCACAGTCTCAAAGACCTTATCGTTAACCTTGCCGTTCTCTGTCCAGTAAGCTCTTCCTCCGCCTACCTTGGTTCCGCCCTTGATGAAAGGATACTTATCCCTGTTTTCGTTGGTAATAAACAATGTACCGTACTCCTTCAGGACGCAACCGTCCACGCCGCCTGTGATCAGACGCCGTTTCAGACTCTCGTCGATACCCGACTTAAAGCGGATACCTGCCGGGCTCTGCACCCTTATGGAGAAGCCGTGATAGCTGAGCAGATCCTGCAGGCCCGGCATGGGTACTGCTTTGCAGATCTCCCCCTGCCATTCCAGTTTCCACACATACATGCCCACAGGGACATTTTTGTCATTATAGCTGTACATCACAGCTGTCTTCCCCAAGGTATCCGGCAATTCCACCCGGTAGCTGCCTCCTGTCTTTTGGGCGGTATGTTCCACTCCGTCCACATAGATGGTGTGGTCCTCATATCCTGCAGGAGGTGTCAGAGTCAAGAGTCTGGGCGTTTGTGTCTCCGGAGGCGTTGTGCCGCCGCTTGACACTATTTTCCTGCGCACCACCAGATTTCCTGTATTCTCGGCCCTGGTAGCCGCATAGAGTGTCCCCTTATAGCTGCATATTTTGAGATAATCCAGTCCTGTCCCCAGCATGTCATTATAGAGCTGCAATGCCGTACCCATTCCCTGCAGCAGCTTGGCTTTCCGGTCACTGATGTCATAATATGCCAGATATACCTGACCGTCCACCACGTCCATGGATACCCAGTTGAACTGCTGCATGGATACCACAGGACTGCTGCTCCAGCTGTTGCCGTCAAATACGGCCATGTGAGCTTGCCCCAGATCCGGATATACCGAATATCCCGCAAAAACATATAATTTTTGTCCCTGCTTTACAATCTGATGGGTATTGGTAAAAGTTCCGGATACCGTGTACACCGTTCTCCACTGTCCGGTTGCCATATTGTATTCCCTGATCTGAGAGGAACCACTGGGGAATTCCGCACAGGCCATGTAAAAGCTGTCTCCGGATTTCACCAGCGCCGGATTGCCGAAGTCCATCGAAGTGGTCAGATCCTGAGTTACTGTCCGCGCTCCTTTTATATCATATATGACCAGCCGCACGCCTCCGCCATAGGTTTCCTGGAAAGCCCCGTAGATATGGTCGCCGTCCACCACGAACTGAGTACTCTTGGGCTGCTGGGACGCATATGAGGCCACCTGTGCCCAGGTGTTGCCTCCCAGCTTGCAGTAAACCACCCCATCCTGACTGCTCTTACAATAGGAAAGATATACCTCTCCCCCACAGACAGCCACCGCAGGCATCCGGGCATTGTCAATGGTCTGCCCCACCTGCCGCCATGCCGTGCCGTCCCAGCATTTCACACGAATCCGGGTAGCCATATTGAAGCTTCCGGGGACTTCCTCAGAATACGCCGCGTAAAGAGTCCCTGTCACCGGGTCTACACAGATATCCGGTGACTCACCAGACTGCCCGCTGATATCGCCCTCCAGCTTATCCCACACACCGGAATCACTGTAGTCCGCAAAAGTTACGGTAAATGTCAACTGATTCTGGTCGGGGGACAGCTTCAGACCGCTGATCTGTATGCCGCTGTTAATTCCGTTGGAATAATATAAGGTATTCTGTGTAAAATCCGCGTTCAGATCCGTGCTGCCGTAGGAGGTTTCGCCGACGGATACATCCAGAGCCGCCCCAAAAGACAGGTTCACATCTGTCATTCCATTGAAAGTCCCTTTATCCGCTCCCAGTTCCGGGTCAGTTACCCCCGGCCGATATACATAGAGATAATTTTTGTGCTCTCTGTTGTTGTTAGTCAGCCCGGCAACCTTCGTATCCACCCGATACATCAAAAGCCCGCTGGTGGGAATACGATATTCAAACTGGTAAGGATCAACGCTCTTCTTTCTGTACTCAAGGCAGATAAACTCCGTGTCCGAGAGCGGCGTCTTCAGCATAAATAACTTGTCGCCACCGGTTCCCGATACTGCCGTCAACGTATATGTTCCGCTTTGGGTAATGGGAGGCCCCGCCGGCAGCCATCCCTGTCTATACCGCAGATAGGACAAAGGATACTGCAAAAAGCTGCTCACGGAAGCCATAATGTCCCACTGTCCCACCGGCTCACCGGAACTGTCCTGCCTGTATAGATCCGGCAATCCCAGGGCATGCAGAAATTCATGGGCAATTACTCCCTGCTGCTGCGATGTATTTATTACCGCATTCTCCGAAACCAGCCTGTTAGAAGGGATCATGATGTAGTCCTTGACCCGAAGCCCCTTGAAAGTGCTGTTACCCGAACTCACATACTGGGAGGAATGGAAAGCCGTATCTCCCAAAGCTGTAATATTTCCCTGTATAATGATTGTCAGATTATCCAGCACTCCCGGCTGCAAATTGTCCAGCTTGCAGGTGGATAGGTTCAGAGGGATTCGGCCGTCCGTGACTGCTTTCATTACCTCTTCCACCATATCGCCTCCGCCATCTTTGTTCCAGGGCAATGTCAGAGGCTCCACTCCCTTGCCGTCCGCCCGTTCCTGGGGAAAGTAATTGGTCACATGCACCTTCCCCTCCGTAACGGCGGTGATATAATTGCTGAAGGAATCTCGGTCCAGATCATACATCTTTTTGATCTCCTGCCAGTTGGACCGATAAAGAGGGCTACTGCTTGGATAGCTGTTGACGGCGTTTAATACGTCGCTGAGATCATCCTTAAATTTGACAAAGATCACCACATTGGCAATCTCCTTTACGGTTCCCTGGGCTTGAACCTTGCCCACATTTCCGATGTCCGGCAGCAGCAATGCCACGGCCAGAGCCAAAGACAGCGCTGTCGAAAGCAGGCGCGCCCATCGCTTTTTCACGACAGCCTTTTCTTTGTGATTGGTTACCCGGCCCAGATTTTTCTTTCCCAAGCCCCACATACCGTCACCTCCAATCCTCGTATTCCGGAAGCCCTAAAAATGCCGGTCCGATCCGAAAATCCACAAGTTCCGCGTTTTCCTGATACAGATAAGTCTTGTTGCCGGGGCCATACGCATAGAGCACGCCGCCCTGCTCCGTCACTTCTTCAAGCTGCTCTTCGGCAGTACTGCCATCCTCCCGGAAGTTGCCCACATACTCCGTACCTTGGTAAAACACTGTCAGTTGGCCCACGCACACACCGTCAGACAGAGTTCCCTGAATGGACTTTTCCACATTCCCCTCCGCATCGCTGTATATCACTTTCACATCTCCCGCATATACTCCATCATCCAGGGAAGCACTGCCCAGAAGGATTCCCGTTCCGCTTTCGCTGTAGAATCGGACCTGTCCCTGCCCGTCAAGCCATAAAATCATTGCTTCTGTCCCGCGGGCGGCAATCTGCAGCACTTCCTCCCCATTCTGGTAAAGGGTACGGGTTTCTATGGCATCCATATTGTCCTGCAGCAAGCGGCGCCATTCTTCCGACAGAACCAGATTTTTAATCGTCAATGCATCTTCCTGCTTAAGCGCTTCCGTAATCTGCCCAGCCAGCACTGCCATCTCCGGGTCAGAACTATCCCGCCGTATTATCACCGCACTTAATTGCTCCGCATATTCCTGAGACGGGAAGAGACGCAGCACCTTAGACAGCATCCGGCGCTGTCCCTCCCAGTTACCTGACTCGCCGTAGATCTGGGCCAGTTCCACATAGTCTCCTTCACCGAACACATCCATGGACAGCAGGCGCTCATAATATTCCTGCTTAAGGACCAGAGAATCTTCCTCCCCCATTTCGGAAATGGCCTGGCGCAGTTCTGCCTCCGTTTTCGGAGCGGCCGGTTCAGATGTAGCCGCTGGCGCCTGAGTCTGGACCGGCAAAATATCTTCTATGTCCGCCGGAGACTGCCCGCAGGAAGCGAACGCCAGGGGCGCCAGCACGAAAATGCCGATACGGATCAGCAGTGTCAGCTTGTTTTTTCTCATAATTACCTCTTTCTCGCATAGCACAGGCTCTGCCTGCAGCATTGCACGAATCAATATCTGTAGTTAAGCAAAGAAATCCATTATTGGTTTCGTCAAAGAAAAGCAAAAACTTAATAGGAGAATCACAAATATTTTTCATTTTAAATGTTATGCTTTATGTCTTTCCCGTAATATGGTCATCAAAAAATTAAAAAATTTATATATGTTAAAATTCTGCTAAACTGAATATAAAAACAAGGAGGCCATATCATGAGCATTTTAAAGACACAGATAGATCAATATTTGGATTACTGCCGGTATCAGAAGAGGCTGGATGAAAAAACACTTAAAGCGTACCGAATTGACATGGCGCAGTTCCTGACAAATACTCAGTGCATTGCAGTGGAGGAGATAACCCCTGCGCTGCTGGAGGACTATTTCGCAGGATTACACCGAAGCTATAAGCCCAAGACTGTAAAACGTAAAATTGCGTCCTTAAAGGCGCTTTTTCATTATTTTGAATTTCGAGAGATCATTGAACAAAATCCGTTCAATAAAGTTCGTGTACGATTCCGGGAGCCCGTAATTCTGCCCCGGACGATCCCCCTGCGCACCGTGGAAATATTCCTGTCCACCATCTATCAGCAACATAATACAGCCGGAACTGACTGCCAGCGGAATAATACACTTCGGGATATGGCAGTGATCGAGTTGCTCTTCGCCACAGGAATGAGAATCTCCGAGCTGTGTACTTTGAAAGTCAGTGACGTGAATCTGTACGACAGATACATATTGATCTACGGAAAAGGTTCCAAGGAGCGGAAGATTCTGATTGGAAATGACGATGTCACGCGTGTCCTGGCGGCATACAAGGACACCTTTGGAGAAAAAATGCTGAGGTGTAATCACTTTTTTGTCAACCAGTTCGGAAGGGCATTGTCGGATCAATCCGTCCGCAGGATGATCAACAAATATGTCTCAATGGCGGCCATTGACCAGCATATCACCCCCCATATGTTCCGACACACCTTTGCCACAAGTCTGCTGGAAGCCGATGTAGACATCCGCTATATTCAGGAGATGCTGGGACACAGTTCCATCAATATTACGGAGGTTTACACCCATGTGGCCATGGAAAAGCAGCGGGATATATTGGTATCAAAGCACCCCCGAAAGAATTTCCGCATATAAGGATGCCTTCTATAAATAATTAATTCACTCTCACTGTTCACACCCGGCGTCGTGTACAGACGTAATTTCCTGTCCGGCACCGGGTTTTAGCAGTTATACAACAGTAAATGTAAATACATTGACAGGCGAGGTATATTGGTCTATAATCTATATATAATTATCGAGTCATGTGGATTTATTCAGGCTCCTACCTGAATATGTATTTTATTTTTAGTAACCCGGAAATGTATAAAGAAAGGCCTCACCCATGTCAATTACCGCCGATATTATCCGTGGGCACACGGAAACCATCATTCTGGCCAACCTGATGGAACATGACAGTTATGGCTACCAGATCAATAAGGACATACTGCGTAAGACGGACAACCGATATGAATTGAAGGAAGCCACCCTGTATACTGCCTTCCGCAGGCTGGAACAGGCAGGCTACATCACCGCTTATTGGGGGGATGAAAAAGTAGGGGCACGCCGCCGCTACTACTCCATCACCCAGGAAGGACGCAAAGCCTGTGAACGGGGACTTCGGGAATGGAAGGAGGCCAAGGCGATGATCGACCGGTTGTTGGAACCTGCTCAATGAACATCGGCATTATAAATACAGCAAAGGAGGGGGCGCCTGCAAGCGCCCGGCATTATGGATAATCTGCGAATCAGAAAGTATATGGATCAGCTGTTTGAGAATGGTCCGATAAACCGCCGCACACTGGAATTGAAGGAAGAATTGATTGCCAACGCCCTGGAAAAATATAACGATCTGACTTTGCGGGGATATAACGAGGATGAAGCATTTCAACAGGTGGTGAGTTCCATCGGCAATGTAGAGCAGCTTTTCGCGGAGATGGGCCCGGATGAAGACTACTCTCAGGCTTATTATCTGCAATGGGCACGGGAGGCCCAGGAAAAGAAAGCGGCGCTGACCGCAGTATCCGCCGGACTTTTCCTGCTGGCCGGCGCAGTGTTCATATTCTCTCTCCTGCTGCACTGGTATAACATAAAGTTACTTTATTTCGATGGCCGAAACCTGAACATTCTGGGAGTCGGCATTGCTCTGTTGATCTGTATTGTACCGACTTCACTGCTGATATATGCCCGCAGGATCCAGCCTCCTGCGGAATTGTCCGATTATACTGCCGGCGGGGCTGCCGCAAACTCCGAAATCAGAAAACGGCGCCGCAAGCGCTTTAAGCAGATCAAGGGCAGCCTGGAAGGGCTAATGTGGCTTTTGATTGTGATTTTTTATTTTATCATCAGTTTCGCTACCCATGCATGGTATATTACCTGGATCCTTTTTCTGGGGGGAGCCGCAGTAGAATGTCTTCTGGACGCACTGACCAAGATCTTCTTTCCCGTTGACAAAGAGTGACAGAACTGCCTTCCTTTATGTAACAAAGCAGGGGCGGCCATTGGCCGCCCCTATTATCATCCATTTCACGCGAACTGGAACCATGAAAAGTCAAAATCGCACCCCGGCAGGAATACAAACACTACCTTCTGCAGCCCTTTCACCGGCTGTAGTTCAAAACGGTGCACCGCATACTCCTCCTCATGGGGGAACTCCACAATCTGATTCAGGCTCTCCTCACCCACAAACCGCACATGGATCGTGTTTTTGGCCAGAGGCGTGCGGCCGCAGATGGAAATGCTGCTGATACCCTGTTCTCCAAAATCCATATCCGCATATTCCAGAGACACATTATTGCCGATACCCTCTATGGCTTCTTTCGTCACAGTGAAACTATCTCCGTAAATCTGCCTGTTTTCCACCACATACTGCCGTTGGGTAGCCTTATTAACCCTGGTGAATACGAAGCCTCCCAGTTCCATAGACGCCTTGGTGCAGATGCTGAGGGTAGTCTGCCCCCGCAGGCGCTTTTTCAATTTATAGGTCTCCGGCTGAAATATCTGCCATTGGCTCTGCTTGTGGTATACGCCGTCGTAGAGCAGTTCACTGCCCTCCCGGCCCGGAAGGCCTTCCCAAAACTGTATAAACTGAGGATCATTGCTGTTGGCAAAAATCGACACCGTTATCTCATCCGAACCGTAATCACCGAAATCCAGTCCGGAGTACCCCACTGCCGTGAGTCCTTCTCTGGCAGTGGAAGCAGCGTTTTGTATGCCGCTGAGTACCGTACCCTGCTGACAGTTGAACAGACCGCCCACTACAAAATTGTAGGGATCCATAGTGGCAGGGCCCATATTTTCTATCACAAATTCCATCTGGGAAATCAATTTGACCTTGTCTGTACCGTTTTTCACCATGCAGCGCACATGGAAACTTCCGTCCCCCAGAGCCGTTATCACCGCCCGGGAACCATGGGCCTCCACAGATGCCACATTGGTCTCAATGCCGGAACCATTCACGGCTTTCCACAAAATCTCCTGATCCGTGGCAGATGCCGGATGGCAGACTGCCTGCACCGCCACCTGTCTTTTCTCCGGCCCCAGAACCGTCCAGTCCCCATGGGACCGGGAAGCCCGAGGATCTGCAGATTTTTCTCCGGTGTTGGCCTCCCAGGCCTCATCGCGCTTCAGTTCCAATTTGCGCACCGGCACATAACCCACAGGTACTCGGGCCAGGGGCATGAAACGGTTGGAGGTTTTCAGGGCCAGTCCTTCCCGGACCCGGCCGGGCAATACGGTGATGCACAGGCCGGCATCCCGCAGCAGATCCGTCGCCGCAGCCTGCCGGATCCGCCGGGCACAGTCGCTTTGATCCGCCCGGGTATAGGCAGGCAATTCTCCCAGATGCCTGCTCCTGCGAGCGTCCCTCACTGTCACCCGGATTTCTCCCGGCCGGTCTTCCACGGCAATCATCGCCATCAGCCTGCCGCTGAAAAGTTTACGGATCGTTCCCTTGTAAGGATCGTAATCCGTGCTGTCCCCATTGTCCAGGCCCACCAGACGTCCGGGCCCGTCCACTTCCACTTCCACATAATCGCCGGCATTTTCCACCGGGCGTCCCTCTTCATCCACTGTGGAGATCTCCACAAACAACATATCTTCTCCGTTGGCTGTCAGAGCCATATAGTCCGCCGGGATAGTCTCCACACCTCCTGCGGGGCTGCCCTGCCAGGTCAGAATCCGGCTGCCCTCCATTTTCTCCGCCTTCAATACCAGCGCCGCAGAATCGCCGCTGGAAATGCGGCTATCCCTTGCCGTCTCATTCCCTTCCCCATCGTACCCCACCGCGCTGATGATACCCGGTCGAAAGCCCAGACGCCAGTTTCCCACCAACTGACTCCCCGTACCTGCCCTGTGTTTCATCTCAAATATTCCCTGGGAGATGCCGTTTTCAAACAGTTCTACTTTGGGCTGATTGCTGGCAACCCGCACATCTATGATCTGACCCGGATTAAAATCCCAGTAGGGAAAGATATGGACAAAAGGCTCTTTAACCCCGTCGGTCCACTCCCCTTTATAAATGTAGTAGGCATCCTTGGGAATCCCCGCCGTATCTATCTGCCCAAAATAGCTGTTCTTGGTCTGATAGGGAGTGGGCTCCCCAATATAGTCAAATCCTGTCCACAGGAATTGCCCGCAGGAAAAGGCTGTATCCCGATCCGCAGTTATACAATACTCTTCACTCTTAGCCCCCCAGCTGGTAGCGCTGTTGCCCAGAGAGGAACATTGCTCGTCCTCGTCAGTCAGGATGGAACGTTCCAGAGGAAAATGATAGATTCCCCGGCTTTTTACCACAGAGGCCGTCTCGCTGCCGTAGATCACCCAATCGGGATACTGTTTATGATGTGCCTCATAGTAACCTTCCGCGTAGTTGTACCCTGCCATCTTGGTGATATCCGCGCATTTCTGTGCTCCCTCCCAGGGCATATAATTGCTGCCGATGGTGCAGGGGGCGTTTTCCTCCGGGTCATGCTGCCGCACAAAATGCACCAGCCTGCGGGTAATCTCCTGTCCATGCTCATCCGCATGGGTATCATAAATTTCATTGCCGATACTCCACATCAGCAGGCTCACATGGCTGCGATCCCGGCGCACCCAGCTTCGCACATCCGTCTCGGCCCAATCTACGAAAAAGCGGGCATAGTCATATTGGGTCTTGGGCATCTCCCACATGTCAAAGGCTTCCGCCACCACCAAAAATCCCAGTTCGTCCGCCAGTTCCATGACCTCCGGCGCAGGCATATTGTGGGAAGTACGCAGGGCGTTGACGCCCATGCCGCGGAGTTTTAAAAATTTCCTGCGCATGACCTCTTTGGAAAAAGCGGCTCCCAGCGCACCCAGGTCATGATGTTCACAGACACCGTTCAGACGCAGTTTTCTGCCGTTTAACACAAATCCCAGCTCAGGGGTAAACTCCTTGCTGCAAAAACCTGTCTTCAGACTCTCCTCCTGGATTACCTCCCCATCCTTCAGCAGTTCCGCCTGTAATGTATACAGGTACGGGTCCTCCACATCCCACAGACGGGGAGCCTCCACCGCATACCGGCAGGCAAAGCGGGCGCCGTGCTCCAGCCTGCGTCCGTCCGGGGCCAGTACCACCCGGTCATCCATTTTGGCCTCCTCAAGCCGGCAGTCCAAAGTGTGCTGCCAGACCTGCACTGCCCTGCAGTCAGAACCGGAAACTTCTTCCGGCTCCTCCTTCATGTCCTCCCACAGCGTATACCGAAGCCGGTATTTTCCTTCTTCCAAAATCGGCACGCCGCCCCGGCCGTCCACCAGTTCCGTCTCAATCCCCAGAACAAATCCCTCTTCCGTCTTTCGGGAGGTAAGGTATATGCCGTCGCTTGCCACATGTACATCCGGCACCGTCATCTGCCACACATTCCGATAAATGCCGGCGCCGCTGTACCAGCGGCTGTTGGGAGACTGGTGGACCACACGCATAACCAGCCGGTTTTCCCCTTCCCGAAGGGCATCCGTCACATCGTATTCAAATGTGGAATAACCGTATTTCCATTCTCCCACCAATCTGTCGTTGACATAAAGGGCAGAATCCATATACACGCCGTCAAAGCGCAGATGAATCCGCTGACCGGCCTTCTTTTCAACCTGCCAGTCCCTGGCATACCAGCCGATGCCGTCCTCGTACAATTTGTCCGTCTGACAGATCAGCCAGTCATGAGGCAGCGCCACCGGCTTTAAGCCTGCCTGCCAGACTTCTTTCTGCTCATAGGAAACGCCCAATGCCGTCTTGGCAAATTGCCAGCCTGTGTTAAAAAGTACTCTCCGGTTCATAATGCCCCTTTCTTAATTAGAGTCGCGCATATTCCCGGCGGTCCATTGCCGTGCGCTTTCCGGGAATATGCCGTTTATGAGTTTCCCATCTGTGCCATTAATTTGTGGACGTTCTCTTCGATATCCCCCTGGAATACCGCCGACCCCGCCACAATCACATTGGCCCCTGCGGCCAGGGGAATCCCTATGTTATCCGCCGTCACGCCGCCGTCTATCTCCACGTCCACCCGCAGCTTTCTCTCCGTAACCGCCGCCCTTACGCGCCGGATTTTTTCTGTGCAGCTGTCCATATACTTTTGACCCCCAAAGCCCGGTTCCACCGTCATTACCAACACCATATCCACCTGCTCCAGCCAGGGAAAAACCGCCTCCGCAGGGGTATCCGGCTTGATACTGATGCCCACCCTGGCCCCTGCCTGCCGGATGGCGTCAATGGTTTGCTGCACATGCTCTGTAGCTTCCAGGTGGAAAGTCACCAGATCCGCGCCGCAGGCCACGAACTGGGCCGCATACCGCTCCGGCTCCCGGATCATTATATGCACATCAAAAAAGATGTCAGTACACTTCCGCAGAGAAGTGATCACCGGCATCCCAAAAGAAATGGAAGGCACAAAAAAGCCGTCCATCACATCTATATGTAAATATTGCGCTCCGGAGCGCTGCACTTGCTCTATCTGCCGTCCCAACTGCCAGAAATCCGCAGCCAGAATGGAGGGGGATAAAATGTTCATTGACATGACCTCCGCTTTCCTCATTTCACTGAATATTTTACCAAATTCCCTCCTCTATCGCAACTGTTTTCTGTGGGAAGCGCCGTAAGACAACTCACTGCAGTCCGGCAATGCGATCCGCTACATCCTGCTTCAGAATTCTCCAGGCATCCTCATGATCCACATAATACAGCGGGCATTTCTTGCCGCCGCAATCATAATGCCGCAGTATGTCATCCGGCTCCAACTGATATGTGCTTACCAGCCACGCAAGCAATTCAATCAGACTGTCATAAGTCTCCTGGGTAAATTGTCCGTTCTGGTTTTTAAAGCAACATTCTATCGAGATGGAATCCCCGTTCCGGGTCTGCACCGCATAAGCGATTTCATCCAGCGGTACGATCTGCAGGATCTCCCCGTTAATGCCTATGATAAAATGGGCGCTGGCTCCGCGAACGTCATGATTGTCTTTCAGATTCTCGAAATAATTGCGGTTCTGTGCGGCACTGGTATTCGGATTGGCCGTATAATGCACGAATATGTTTTTAACCTCCTCCAACGGTTCCCCGGGGCGGGAATACTCACTGATGGTCAGAAAATCCTCCGTCCATTCCGGATGCCCGTTGAACTGGCTTTCCGGGATCCCCTGGACAGTCCCCCATACGAAGTCCTGGCCTGTTCCCTCCGCCTGTACCTGGGACACTGTCTGGCCGCCGGTCTCCCTCATCGGCTCCGGTACTTCCTGCCGTAACCAAAGAGCGACCAGGGCAGTCCCCGCCAACAGTATACACAGCATCGCCGTCAGCAGCTGTCTCTGACGACGCAGACGGCGCTTCTTTCTGGCCGCCAGCATCGCCTGCTTCTCCTGCATTGTGGCCGGACGTCCGGTGCCGTTCCTGTTTTTGCCCCGTATCTCCCGCACTTCTCCGCTTCGGCCCTGGGGCGCTCTGCTCCGTTTGTCTCCCTTTGGTATAGCTGTTCCCCGCCTGCTCCGGCGCGCCTGTATCTGCCGACTACTGCCCGGAGCGGTACGGCTCTGCCGGTTTATGCCCTGGATCATCTGTACTTGCCTGCTCTGGGATATCGAATTGGCCTTTTTATCCCTGCTGCCTTCAACCGTCCTGCGTCTCTCTGCCGCTCCTTTCGGCTGCTGTCGGACACTTTGCTTTAAAAAAGAAAAATCCAATTCTTCCTCTTCGTCATACAATGCCCCCATTGTCCTTCTCCTGCCCTCTTTCTCTGTCGTTTATGAGTTAAGTATAGCATGAAATTGCATCATATTCCTCTATAAATTCTTAAAATTTCTTAAGAATTTCTGCGCTTTCTTCTCCCCTTCAACGTAAATACGGCGGCAGATCATCCAATAGAAAGAGGGGCTGCTGCAGCCCCTCAATTCATCATTCATTCTTCAACTTACAAAAATTCCTTGACCGATTTGTACACGCCCTCTGCGTCCAGGCCGTACTTGGCTACCAGCGCTGAGGCGGACCCGGATTCACCGAACACATCCTGCATACCGATCTTCTTGACGGGAGTAGGCAGATTTGCGCTGAGACAGTCGCACACTGCACTTCCCAGACCGCCGATGACGGAATGCTCCTCTACAGTCACTACCTTGCCAGTCTTCCTGGCGCTGTCAATGATAATTTTCTCATCCAGAGGCTTGATGGTGCAGATATTCACTACCTCTGCGCTGACACCTTCTGCCGCCAGCTTCTCCGCCGCTCCCAACGCGGAGTCCACACAGATACCGGTGGCCACAATGGTCACATCGCTTCCTTCTCTCACCACTGTTCCCTTGCCGATCTCAAACTTGTAATCCGGCTTGTCATTGATCACAGGCACGGCGGCACGGCCGAATCTGATGTAAACGGGACCCTGATACTCCAGAGCCGCACGCACGGCTGCCTTTGCCTCCACATCATCGGAAGGACACATTACCACCATGCCGGGAATGGTCCGCATCAGGGCCAGGTCCTCATTACACTGGTGAGTTGCGCCGTCCTCGCCCACGGTAATACCGGCATGGGTTGCGCCGATCTTAACATTCAACTGGGGATATCCCACAGAGTTGCGCACCTGCTCATAAGCGCGTCCCGCCGCAAACATGGCAAAAGAACTGACAAAGGGAATCTTTCCCACGGAAGCCAGGCCCGCTGCGATGCCCACCATGTTGCACTCCGCAATACCGCAGTCTATATGTCTGTCAGGATATGCTTTCTTAAAAATACCCGTCTTGGTAGCCGCCGCCAGATCGGCGTCCAGCACTACCAGCTGGGGAAACTCCTCAGCCAACTCCTTAAGCGCGTTGCCATAGCTTTCACGAGTTGCGATTTTCTTGATTGTGTCTGCCATTACGCCTGCCCCTCCTTCTCTAAATCCGCCGCGATCTTGTCCAGATCGGCCATAGCCACCGCGTACTCCTCATCGTTGGGAGCCTTGCCGTGCCAGTCCACACTATTCTCCATAAAGGATACACCCTTGCCCTTCAGGCTGTGCATCACAATGCAGGTAGGCATGCCCTTGGTCTCCCTGGCCTCCTTGAAAGCCGCCCTGATCTGGTCAAAATCATGGGCATCAATCGTAATTACGTGGAAGTTGAACGCCTCAAACTTCTTGTCGATGGGATAGGGGGAGCAGACCTGGTCAATGGGGCCGTCAATCTGCAGATTGTTATTGTCCACGATTACGCACAGATTATCCAGCTTGCGGTGTCCGGCAAACATGGCAGCCTCCCACACCTGGCCTTCCTCCAGTTCGCCGTCTCCCAGCATGGTGTACACACGGAAATCCCTGTTGTCCAGCTTTGCGCCCAGCGCCATGCCCACTGCGGCGGAGACGCCCTGTCCCAGAGAGCCGGAGGACATGTCTACGCCGGGAATATGTACACAGGGATGGCCCTGCAGATAGGATCCCAGCTTACGCAGGGTGGTCAGGTCCTCCACCGGGAAATATCCCCTGTTGGCCATGGCAGAATATAAACCCGGAGCCGTATGGCCCTTGGAAAGCACAAAACGGTCTCTGTCCTCCTTCTTGGGACTCTGGGGATCAATATTCATCTCCTCAAAATACAGGAAAGTAAACATGTCTGCCGCCGACAATGACCCGCCGGGATGTCCTGCCTTTGCACTGTGTACGGCAGTGACAATGCCCTTGCGAACATCATTAGCACGCTTTTTCAGTTCTAAATTGTTCATTGCTTCCTCCTTCTGCCACCCCCCTGGCGGCACATTCTTTTTCTGCTTTTCATTCTAGCACAAATTGCTTTTTCCGTCTATATATACCGGCAAATTTTCCAGGATGTGTTCGAGCACAATGTGTTTTCTGCCCGCCGCTTATCCCTTCCCTTCCCAGGGCGTCCATGCTCTCTTTCGGCAGGACAATGCGTCACTGTTCCTTCTGCCCATAGTAGGCATTGGCTCCATGCTTGCGGTAATAATGCTTATCCTGCAGTTCCTGGGGCGCAGGCTGTATCCGGGGATTGATGGTCTCCGCACGGTAGGCCATCTTGGCCACCTCCTCCAGTACCACCGCATTGTGGACCGCGTCTTTTGCGTCTTTGCCCCAAGCAAAAGGTCCATGGTTCTTGCACAGCACGGCGGGCACCGCCATGGGATCCTTATTCAGTCTCTTAAATTCGTTCACAATCAAATGCCCGGTATTTTCTTCATAGGCATCCTCAATCTCCTCCCTGGTCAGGCATCTGACACAAGGCACTCCGCCGTAGATATAGTCGGCATGTGTGGTTCCATAGCAGGGAATGTCTCTTCCCGCCTGGGCCCAGCTGGTGGCATAGGAAGAATGGGTATGTACCACGCCGCCGATCTCCGGAAATGCCTTGTACAATTCCAGGTGGGTAGCGGTATCCGACGAGGGATTGTACTTGCCTTCCACCTTGTTGCCCTCCAGATCCATCACCACCATATCCTCGGGCTGCAGCCTGTCATATTCCACGCCGCTGGGCTTTATGACAAAAAGGCCTTTCTCTCTGTCAATGGCGCTGACATTTCCCCATGTAAAAGTCACCAGGCCGTAACGGGGCAAATCCATATTTGCCTCATAAACTTTTTGCTTTAATTCCTCCAACATTAAATTAATCCTCCTCTTGCTCCCGACTCACAGACGGCAGTCCCCTATACGCCGCCTTATCAGTTCAGCCCTTCCACAGCCGCCTTTTCCGCAGGCAGAGTGGCTTTATACTTCTCAATAAACGCATCGAATCCGGCCACGTCCGCCGCTGTCGGCGCAATAGTGGTTCCGCTCTGACCGGCAAATATCCTGTCTGACAGATACTCCGGCAGCGTCTCTTCCGCTCCTTTCTCCGCCATGAAGCAGGCAAGCACCGCCATGCCCCATGCGCCGCCCTCGCTGGCGGTGTCCATCACCGTCACGGGCGCATTCATGGCCGCCGCCATAAGCTGCTGTCCCACCACCGGGGTCTTGAACAGACCGCCATGGCCCATCAGGGAATCCACCTTTACCTGCTCTTCCTTAAGCAGAATATCGTTGCCGATCTTCAGAGCAGCCATGGCGCTGTACAGATGACTCCTCATGAAATTCGCCAGGCTGAAGCGGGCATCCGGGGTACGGACAAACATGGGCCGCCCTGCGTTGAGACCCGTCACGGGCTCACCGGAGAAATAATTGTATGCCATCAGGCCGCCGCAGTCGGGATCCGCTGTCAAAGCCTCCCGGTACAGTGTGCCGTACAGTTCATTCCTGTCGGGCTTTAAACCAAACTTTCCCGCAAACTCCTCGAACAGGTTGACCCAGGCGTTCAGATCGGAGGTGCAGTTGTTGCAATGCACCATGGCTACGGGATACCCGTCCGGCGTAGTCACCATGTCGATCTCCTCATGCACCTTGCTCAGGGCATGCTCCGTCACCACCATGGAGAAAATGGAAGTACCCGCAGAGATGTTGCCGGTGCGTACCTTGACACTGTTGGTGGCCACCATGCCCGTACCCGCGTCTCCCTCGGGCGGACACATGGGCACGCCTGCCTCCAGTTCGCCGGAAGGATCCAGCAGCCTGGCTCCCTCTGCAGTCAGCGTACCAGCCGCCGCACCGGCGGGCAGCACTCCGGGCAGGATATCTTTTAATTTCCATCCAAAGTTCCTATCCCCCACCAGTTCGTCAAATTGTGTCAGCATCTTCTGGTCATAGTCGCAGATTTCAGAGTCAATGGGGAACATGCCGGAGGCTTCGCCAACGCCCAAAACCTTTTCCCCTGACAATTTCCAGTGGATGTATCCCGCAAGGGTGGTAAAGAAAGCGATCTCCTTCACATGCTCTTCACCGCTCAAAATTGCCTGATACAGATGGGCAATGCTCCATCTCTGAGGAATGTTGAAACGAAATACGGGGGTGAGCCTGCCGCAGGCTTCCGCAGTCATGGTGTTCCGCCAGGTGCGGAAGGGCACCAGCAGTTCTCCGCTTTTGTCAAAGGGCATGTAACCATGCATCATACCGGAAAATCCCAGGGCTCCCAGCTTGGTCAGGGCCACACCGTACTTGTCCCGTACGTCCTCTTTCAGACTTTGATAGCAGCCCTGCAGCCCTTTCCAGATATCCTCCAGACTGTAGGTCCAGATGTTGTTTTCCAGACGGTTTTCCCAATCATAGGTGCCCATGGCCACCGGCTGATGGGTTGCGTCCACCAGCACTGCCTTGATACGGGTGGAGCCGAACTCAATACCCAGCACTGCCTTTCCGGACAAAATCGCTTCCTTACTCATGTTTACCCTCCTGTTTTCTCATTTTCGCTTGGCCTGGAGATTTCCCATGCCGAAGGTTTTCACAATCTCTTACCTTTTTAGTATAGTGCCTTTTCCATGTTCCGGTCAATATGAGTTTACCAAAATATTAAATATTTTACTTTTCGCTGTTCTAAAGAGAGATTCCCATACCATCCTTTCCCTTTCCTCATATCCTATCCCTCTCAGGCTGCATAGCGGACAATTCCCGGCGCATATAATACACCAATACCCGCTTCACGGAGTCTGCCTTGAAAAAACATCAAAAACTCACCTGGCGGCAGCTTCTGGCAGGCGCCGGGCTGTTGCTGCTCTTCGCCGGGCTGACCCTGTTTCTGTCCGGCCCTCACCGCAACCAGCAAAAATTCCGGCAGGCCGCCCAGGAACTGTTCCGGCAGGAAATGGTACATAACACTTTGAACATGCACTATACCGTGGCTTACCCCGGGAATTTTGGTATTCAAGACTATGAAGCCATACTGCCGGGCTATGTGCCGGGAGACAAAAAAGCCTCTCTTGCAGATTTGAAGGAACAGATCGATTTCTGGGCGGGACTGTCAGACCGGGGGCTGAGTCCCGAGGATGCATATACCCGGAAACTTCTGACCCTCTCCCTGGAAAATTCCCTGGCACTGCAGTCCCACGCCTATTATGACGAACTGCTGTCCCCTGCCTCCGGCATGCAGAGCCAGCTTCCCATTCTGCTGGCGGAATATACCTTCCGCACTTCCAGGGATGTGGACGATTACCTGACCCTGCTGTCCCAGACCGGAGTTTATTTCGACAGCCTGCTGGTCTATGAGCAAGAAAAAGCGGCGGCAGGTTTGTCCATGAGCCGGGGCTCCCTCGAAAAGGTGCAACAGCAATGCGTTCAGATTCTCACAGCGGAGACTCTGGCGCAGGGCAGCCATTTTCTCCAGACCACATTTCAGGAAAGGATCAATGAATTGTATACCCGGCAGGGAATTGAACGGAAAGCCGCTCTGTCCGCCATCCGCCGCAACAACGAATTGCTTTCCTCCGTGCTGCTCCCCGCCTACGGGCGACTGGCACAGGGACTGGAACAGCTGGCGGCACAACAGGAAAGCGGAGACCTCCGGCAATCGGATTACACAGGCGGAGAACTCCAAAATACGGCAGGCGGCAATCTGCCCAAAGGACTGGCGACCTACCCGGAGGGGCAGGACTACTACCGTCAGTTACTGATTGCGGAGACCGGCAGCTACCGCTCTCCCGAGGAACTCTATGACCTGCTGAAAAACCAACTGCTCTCCCAGCTTAACGCCCTGCGGAGCCTGGTTGCGGAACATCCTGCCTGCGTGCTGCCCTCCATCCAGGAACAATGCCTGTCCGCCTTCCCTTACACCCAGCCGGAGCAGATGCTGGAGGATCTGCAGACACGGATGTCCCGGGACTTTCCCAGTCTGGCAGTGGACGGACAGAAAACTCCCACAGTGACTGTCAAAGCCGTCTCCGACTCTCTGGCAGAGTACACGGCCCCGGCTTTCTACCTGACACCGCCCCTGGACGATACCTCCTCCAATGTGATTTATGTAAATGAGAAAGACGGACCCAACGCCCTGGAACTCTACACTACCCTTGCCCATGAGGGCTATCCCGGTCATCTGTATCAATCCGTCTACACCCGCCGTTATCTGGCAAGCCGGGGGGCAAATCCGGTACGGCAGCTGCTGGGCTACGGCGGATACCAGGAAGGCTGGGCACTGTATGTGGAATTTATTGCTTATGACTACGCATGCGCTCTGCTGCAGGAATGCGGACAGTCTGAGGCCGTATGGTATGTCCAGGCAGAGAAGGTCAACCGCAGCCTGCTGTTGTGTCTCTACTCCCTGCTGGACCTGATGATCCACTACGACGGGGCAGATTGTGGGCAGATTGCCTCGGTGCTGGATAATTTCGGCATCAGTGACCCCCAGGCAGCTCAGGCCATCTATACCTATATCGCGGAAGAACCCGTTAATTATCCCCAGTACTACGTGGGCTATCTGGAAATACTTGCGTTACAGCAAAAAGCCCGCGATCTGTGGGGGGCAGACTACTCCGATCTGCGTTTCCACACCTTTTTCCTGAACATGGGCCCCTCGGATTTTACCAGTCTGGAAGAGGCGCTGACGGATGCCTCCTGACCGCCAGGATAAACCGTCCCCATTATGTACGCTCCTCCAGGATACTCTCCAGATATCCCCGGTCCCACAGCAGGATCTTCAGCTTTCGGGCTACCTCTACTGCGGGACGGGTAAAATACTGGTTGGTCATCACTGCCCCCACCATGCGGTCGTAATAATCTCTGCCGGCATAGACTTCCTGCACTGCTTTTACCCCCACTGGTCCATCATAACGCTTGCACTGGACGGCGTAAGTCACGCCGTCCCGCTCTGCCAGAATATCCACTCCATAATCTCCGCTGCCCCGGGTAACCTCCACCTCCAGAAAGCCCGCTCCCCGCAGCAGGTCCGCACAGTAATATTCGAACGCATGCCCTTCCATTAAGTCCATATCGCGGAGTCGTCCGCGTCTGGCCTTCCGCAGAACCAGCAGCGTTGCCAGCGCCAGCACTGCCAGTACCGCCACAGCAATACATATATAGATCTCTTTCGTCATGGTAATCTCTTCTTTCTTTTCTGCCGTATCCCCCGGACTGGGAGTGCTTCTTTACTTGATTCGATTTCTGAAATCTTCAAAGTCCTCTGCTCTGGCGGCAGATTTCAGCCATATCTTCAAAATGTCCCTGTCTTCTTCCGAATCAATGACGCCGCGTATATCCTGGGGGATTTCTCCGAAATCTTCCAACAAATCCAAAATAGCCTGCCTGCTGCGAAGTAGTTCACCCTGGCTCAGCCCTACAGCCATACCCTCTGCCATGCCCTGTGCCATACCCTCTGCCATGCCTGCGGCCATGCTGTCCTCTTTCATCGCCTCTTCCATGGCCCACTGATCCCTCTGAGCTTTCAAACGTGCCTCATGCAGTGTTCTCCACCATTTTCTTAGATTCATTGCTTTTACCTCATTCACTGCCCTCATAACTCCCACATTATCACTTTGCATCTCATTCAGTTCCTTCTCACTCTCCACCCGCAGCAGACGAATCCAGTCGTCGAGCCGGTCTCCTGTAAGTTCCTTGTTAAGTTCGATGATATGTATCTCAAACTGGTCCGAATACAGCCGCCCCTCCCGGTCCCGCAGATGATACACCTTATGATAGCCCGGATTCCCGTCTCCGTAAAACTCCAGGATGCTGATCACAATACACTTTTTCAGCCTGTCATATCTCTGGCCTGTGAACAGGTCCTCCGTATACATCTTTGACAGATAAAACAAGCTGCGCTTGTCCCAGTAAGCCAGCCGCCTGACCTGTAATTCCACATTGATCCTGCTGTTGTCGTTGAGCAGCATGCGTACGTCCAGAATACACTGCTTCTCTCTGTAACCGCGTCTGCTCAGAAAAGGGTTCTCCAAACGCACTGACCTGATCTCCTCCGGAGGGATCTCCAGTACATCACTGATGAAATGCCTGCGTACTTCTTCACATCGCATCATCTCCTTAAACGCAATATCCGACTTGGGAGCAATGAATATACCTGCCCCGGACTTACTTCTTGCTGCTTTTTTGTCCATTCCATACCTCCTGCGCGCAGGAAATACCGAATGGCACTGACACTACTGCCCATACCGAAAACCCCTGCTTCTCTTCAATTATTCTTATTGGGTTTAAAGCATAGATTTTCCGATATCTTGAAAAGTGAATTGTATATCTAATGTGAAAAGAAATATATGCTTCATTGATATGGTAACATGTGGAGAAGAAACTTGCAAGATTTTTATTCGGGAATGGCTCGCTTTTTGATTCAAATGCATCGCTTCCCTATGGATTTGATGCCCCGCAAGTACACAGGTACTTATAAAAGGTATCCGCCGCAAGGCTTCTTCCCCGCCCCCTGTCAGCCACAATTTGTACGGAGCGGTGGGGAAGGTCGCTTTTGACAGGCACCCTGATCAGCCCTCCCGCTTGCAGGAGAGGCTTCGCCAAATCCTCTGCCGCAAAACCGATTCCAAAATTATTCACAATCAGCGGTAATATCAGGTCGGAGGTCGCCACCTCCATGTCAAGTTCCAGATCTACACCGTTTTTGATAAAAAAGTCCTTGTACAGTTCATAGGTTGCAGTCCCCCTGCCCAGTCCTACCCAGGGATGATTCCTGAGATCTTTCAGTTCCCAGGCGCCCTCTCCCAGGTCCCGGTACTGGACGCCTGCCACCAGCACCTCTCTGAAATCCAATACCTTTTCACAATGCATCGAATCAGACAGTTCAAAAGGCGTTGTCACTACGGCAAAATCCAGGCCGCCGCCGGCAAGCTGCCGCAGTATCTCAGGTGTGGCATGATTGTGAATCTTGATTCGAATGGCAGAGTATGTTGCTTTAAATCCGTGTAAGACATCCAGCAAAAACAGATGGAGCGCTGTCTCGGTAACACCGATTTCCACCGTACCGGATCTCTGCAAATCTGCCCCCAAAATCTCTTCCTGGGCGTTGGACAAATGCTGATACGCAATTTCCACATGGGCATAGAGCCGCCTGCCCTCCTCCGTGAGACTGATCCCCCTTGCCTCCCGAATCAAAAGCCGGCAATTTAACTGGGATTCCAGCAACTTAATAATCCTTGTTACATTGGGTTGGTTGCTGCCCAGGGCAGCGGCCGCCTTCGTAATATTTCCGTATTTGGCAACATAATAAAATATCTTATAGTGTTCAAAATTAATATCCATATATATTTTATATTCCTTTTATATTAAATATATATTTTTCATATTTATATATGGGTAGTATAATCTATATCAGATCAATTGTAAATGTATAAAATGACGACCCAGATCAAATATGAACACCAGTCGTTTCAGATATGGATCACCTGTCCTGGCGTTGGTAAGGAAGATGCGGAACTTCTGCTTATCAGCATCTTCCTGAACAACGCCCTGATCCATATATGGACGCTAAGCGTTCAGATATGGATCACCTGTCTTGGCGTTGGTAAGGAAGATGCGGAACTAAAATAAGGAAAAAACTATGAACAAAGATTTGACAGTCGGAAATCCTCGGAAAATTTTATGGGCGTTTTGTCTGCCCATGTTTGGCAGTATCATATTCCAGCAATTATACAATATAGCAGATTCCCTGGTGGCAGGCAAATTTATCGGGGAAGATGCCCTGGCCGCTGTGGGCAACAGCTACAATGTCACATTGGTATTTATCGCTTTTGCCTTTGGCTGCAACATCGGCTGTTCCGTTATCGTCTCCCAGCTGTTTGGGGCCAAAGACTATGAAACCATGAAATCCTCTGTATATACCTCCCTGATTGCCAGCGGCATACTATGCGGTATACTGATGCTTGCAGGACTGCTGTCCTGCGACACATTGCTGGGCCTAATGAATACGCAGCCGAAGATCATGGCCGACTCCTCCCTGTACCTGCAAATCTACGTGTGGGGGCTTCCGTTCCTGTTTTTTTACAATATTTCCACAGGGATCTTTTCGGCACTGGGAGACTCCAGGACACCCTTTATCTTTCTGGTAATCTCATCCTGTGCCAACATCCTGATGGACATTCTCTTTGTTAAATGCTTTTCCATGGAAGTTGCGGGCGTGGCATGGGCCACCTTTATTTGCCAGGGCGTCAGCTGCGTCTTATCCATAACCCTTCTGCTGAAACGTCTGTCCCGGCTAAAGACGGAAGGGAAGATTACCATATTTTCCCTTCCGCTTCTGCGGCGGATTTTGGTAATCGCTATCCCCAGCATCCTGCAGCAGTCCTTCATATCCGTGGGAAATATTCTGATACAGGGATGCATCAACAACTATGGCGTCAGCGTTGCCGCTGGATACTCTGCCGCCGTAAAATTGAACAATCTTGTAATTACTTCCTTTACAACTCTGGGCAACGGCATCTCCAACTTTACGGCCCAGAACCTGGGAGCCCAAAAATATAAGCGGATCCGGGAAGGCTTTGGGGCCGGACTGAAACTAATATGGTGTCTGTGCGTGCCCTTCTGCATCGCCTATATCTTCTTGGGAAAGTATCTGCTGCTGCTGTTCATGGATCGGAATTCCGTCACTGCCCTAACCACAGGCCGGCAGTTTTTGTGGGTCCTGTCCCCTTTCTATTTTGTAATTGCCGCCAAACTGGTGGCCGATGGTATTCTCCGGGGTACCAGCGCCATGCGGCAGTTCATGGCCGCTACCTTCACAGATCTGATCCTGCGGGTGGCACTGGCCTTCGTCCTTTCTGCCTGGACCGGTTCGCCTCTGGGAATATGGGCCTCCTGGCCCGCCGGCTGGATCATCGGCATGGGACTGTCCCTTTTCTTCTGCCGCAGACAGTATGATAAAGCAGCGGCGTCAAAGAGTGGTTCCTAGCCCGCATGGAGAAGCTGCAGACACCGCAGGTCAGTACACATGCCTTGGGAAAGCATCTGTTACATCCTTGCCAGCACCACACTCATGACGGCGCTGGCTGCCAAAGACAGCAGCGCGCCCGGCAGAGTATAGCGGGTCCTGGTGACTTTCGCCGCCAGATAGTAGACGCTCATGGTGTAAAAACAGGTTTCCGTACAACTCATCAATATGGACACCAAAGTTCCGATATAGCTGTCCGGCCCGTAAGTTCGAAACACATCCAGCACCAGTCCCGTAGCGGCGGAGCCGGAAAACAGCTTGATCAGCATCACCGGCACTACGGCGGCGGGAATTCCCGCCGGCTCTGCCAGCGGAGCCAGCAGCCCCGCCAGGAAATCCAGGAAGCCTGATGCCCGCAGTACGCCTACGGCCACCAGCAGCCCCACCAGGGTGGGCATTATATCCACCACCACCTTAAGTCCCTCTTTTGCCCCTGTCAGAAAAGCCTCATAGACTTTCACTCTGGAAACCACGCCGTATCCCACTATGTAAAATAAGAGAAGCGGAATAATAATATCCGAAATATGGCTGAGTACGTTCATTTTACCCCCTCTCGCCCGCTTGCCGGGTCACTCCTGTCAAGATGAAGTTTTCCGCATACCCGCCGCTCTCAGGCACGACTCATAGGTTTCCCATGATCTTTACACTTACAGTATAGCACCGCCGCCACCGTACTCACCAGAGTGGCCAGAATGGACGGCGCTATGATGGCCGCAGGACGGGTACTGCCATACTGGCTGCGATAGGCGATCATATTCACGGGAATCAACTGCAGAGAGGAGATATTTAGAATAAGGAATGTACACATCTCCCGGCTGGCTGTACGTCCCCCGGCTCCCGCCCCCGGGCTCTTCCCTCTTTTTCCGTCTGTTTTCCCCGATGCGCCTCCCGGCTTCCAAATATTTCCCGCATTTCGGTCCCCTCCCTGCGCTGTGCCGCCTGGGCGTCCCGCATTTCTCTTTCCGCCTTCAGCTGCCGGACATACGCCCTCCAGATACTCGGGATTGCCCCTCTCCTGCTCCAGCCGGGCCAACTCCTCCATGGCTTTCAGACCCGCCGGGGTACAGGCCCATCCCAGTCCCAACACATTGGCGATAATATTTGTGGCGATATATTCCCTGGCCTTATGACCTTTGGGAATCCGCGGAAACAGAAAATCCAGCACCGGGCTGATCCCCCTGGTCAGCTTTGCCACCAGTCCGGCCTGCTGTGCGATCTCCATCAATCCCATCCACAGGGCCATAACTCCCGCCGTTGTGATACACAGGGATATCCCCTCTCCCGCACTGTCCAGCGCCGCATTGGTGATGGCCTCCAGATTGCCGGTGAACGCTGCATAGATAATGCCGATGGCGATCATGGCCGCCCACAGATAGTTCAGCATCTTCCCTCTCTTCCCTGCCTCCCAAACAGGCAGGTAATCTGGCTTTATATCAGCATATTCCGATTTTCACGACCGCAGAACAAACTCCCGGGTACCTTTTCTAGGCAGTTTCGCGGACCATTGCCCGATAACCGATTAAAATTGTCCAGACATAAGCACAGGTTTTGGGAATCATCAGCATGCCAATCAAGGGAAACGCATCTGCCCATAATACAACCGGAATATAAAAACCAAAACTCAATACGATGGTCAACCACATCCAGCGGAAAGCGCGATCCTCTTTTTCCCTGGCTTTATGAAAAAACAAAACGATTACCACCAATCCCAGCAAAGCAAAGGGAATATTACGATACACTCCCCAAAGAAGGGGCGCGTCGGCACTAAGCCACTGATTTTGCGGCATCATACATAAAATCACGCGCACTCCGGCAAGCACATACACAAAGGCGGTTAAAACAGTATACCCCTTAACGGAATACCGCTGTCTCCAAACATAGTAAAGCAGTACATAGAAAACGGTCATTGTAACGGATGTGATCCATTTCCCAATCCCCAAAGCTACTGTAAAGTTTTCCAGACCTGTTGTGCAAAGGGCCACCGCCCGGGGCACCAGGTGGAAAGAGTCGCCGCCCCCCAGGACCACCGCCATCCAGCCAAACAGACGGAATTGGCGGCTTTGCCCGCTTCTTCGAATCATTAAGATTCCAAGCGTAATGACTGTGATTAAATACGCTGCGTCAAAAACGGTTTCTACTACTGATTGCATAATTCATTCTCCTTTTTTGAATATTTATTGTCTTCTCTGTCAATGCCCCATGCAGCATTGACAAAGTTTCGACCAAATGCCCTAACAGCAGATGAGGAATATTGTTTTGTTATTCTGAACAATGTTCACTATGCTGAATAAAAAAACCACACACCTATGTGAGATATGTGTTTTTTCAGTAAATTGTTCGGCGTATAATCTCTAAAACCGCGGAAGGGTCATAGTCCTGCCGAAGCAATGCGGACAATATAAGCGAGAACAGAATATCCGAAAATTTCTCTGCCGTAAACTGCTGGTCAAAGGCATCGGAGCGTACTTTGGGGTCCTGTTTTAATACAGATCCCAAACCATTTATAATATGCTCCCATGTTTGATACATGAGTTGCTTACCATCGGATTTTTCCTGTCCGAAGGTAAACGAGTGAAGCGCAAAAAACCCCGGATATTTCTTACAGCCATACTCCATTCTTTCATAGATCCAGATTATACAGGCCAGTGTATCATTAAATTGTAGGGTTTCCTGGGGCAGATGGAAAATATCATGCCATACACTTTCTATTGTGGCGCTGACCAATTCGGCTTTTGATCCGAAATAATTGTAAATGGATCCCACAGATACACCGCAGGCTGTAGCTACAGATCTGATATTCACTGCTGACCAGCCCTGCCGCTGGATTAACTCACAACTGTTTCTGAGAATTTCTTCTTTTGACGTTATTACAGTATTCATGGCATCACCTCAATATGAACAATGTTCATTATACAGGTCAACCCTATGATTGTCAACTACTTTTTTGGCCCGTCTGATCCAATCCTGCTGTATGAGGGGATTTGTGATTTTCCGTTTCTGCGCCATGAACAAATGAGGGCAGGAAAAGACAGGATTTTTGGAGTCGGATGTGATATGATGGAACTGTCCTTAAGGAAGAACCGGATCCGGAACCGGATGAATGTCAAAGGAGGAAGAATGGACTGGTTAATGGGTTTGCAGAAGGCAATTGATTACATGGAGGAGCATCTGTTTCAGAAGATCGGTGCGGAGGAAGTGGCAGATGCGCTGCATTTCTCTCCGTTCTATTTCCAAAAATGCTTTAAAATCGTGACCGGCTATACCATCGGGGAATACCTGAGAAACCGCAGACTATATCTGGCAGGGCTGGAAGTACTGGGGCGAAAAGTTTCCGGAACGGAAAGCCGGAATATGGACAAAGGCAGTGGGAATGGGGAAGGGAGAATCATTGATCTGGCTTACAAATACGGATACGACACGCCGGAGAGCTTTACCAGGGCGTTTACGCGCTTTCACGGCTTGTCCCCCATGCAGCTCCGGGCACAGCCCCATCAGATCAAAGTTTTTCTTCCGCTTGTAGCAGAGATTTCCGTAAAAGGAGGTAATAAAATGGAATTTACGATTGAAAAAAGAGAAGCTATGCGAATGATTGGGTTTGAGAAGATTATTTCTTTCGAGAACTCTTATCAGGAAATCCCCGGATTCTGGAAGGAATTCGGCGAGCGCTACTGCGGGCAGCCCCGGCAGGATGGGACGCCGGAAGAAGAAAGGATTCGGCAGACCATCGCAGAATGCGTCGTGGGAGAATTCGGCGTCTGTGTGGAAGATGAGACGGACAGGGATCATTTCCGGTATTACATCGCCGGAGCCTATCAGGGAGGCGAAGTGCCGGAAGGAATGAAGGTCTTCGAAATCCCTGCCAGCGAGTGGGCAAAATTCAAATGCACCGGTGCTATGCCGGACGCACTGCAGACAGTCAATACCAGAATTTTCAAGGAATGGCTTCCTGGAAATCCGGCGTTTGAGATCGCGTTCCACATGAATATAGAATGGTATTCCAATGGAGATACCTGCAGCGAGTCGTATGAAAGTGGGATCTGGATGCCTGTTAGACGTCTGTAGGCAAGAAAGGGGCAGATATTGGGGGAGTGTCGTTGCGGCAGTCCCCTTTTATATGCTCATGTACGGTAAAGAAGCAGTCAACCGAAAACAAGAAATAGACCGCCAGCACCACATTATTTCGGACTAAAGAACCAGAGACCCAAAGACAAGCATAATGGAATCCTACTCATTATCTAACTTATTTGGAAATATAAAAAAAGAGCTTGACTGTAAACCTTATTGATACCTTATATTTTAAGGGAAATAATAATTTTGCGGCAGGAGGACATGGCCTGGAGGTTTTAGTAAAAAGGCAAAATTTATGGGCAAAAAAGAAATTAAATAGATTCCCAGAATAAGGAGGTAGGCATTATGACAATAAAAGAAGTTGAGGAGCAGACAGGATTAACACGTTCCAACATTCGCTTTTATGAAAAAGAAAAGCTAATAGAACCATCACGAAATGATAAGAACGGATATAGAGATTATTCTGAAAAAGATGTTGAAAACATTAAAAAAATCGCTTTTTTGCGGACACTGGAAATTTCCATTGAAGATATCCGTAATGTCCTATCTGGTAAAGTGCCATTGGCAAAAATAATAGAAAAACAAACTTCAACAATCCAAACACAAATAGAGGGTTTAAATCAAGCAAAAACTATGTGTGAAAGAATGCTTGCATCAGGAAATATCAGTTTTGACGAATTACAGGTTGAGAAATATGTGGCAGATATAGATACTCATTGGAGCGATAATAAATCTGTCTTCAAACTGGATTCCGTCAGCTTCCTGTATATTTGGGGCAGCCTTATCACATGGGCAATTATTTCATCACTGTGTTTATTAATTGGAATATTATCATATACGAGCTTGCCCTCCCAGATTCCTGTTCAGTGGGACAGTGGAATAGCAACTTCGGTAGTAGATAAGAAATTTATTTATGTATATCCATTGGCTTGTATCTGTATCCGTATTTTGTTAAGACCGGTTATCTATGTGAGATTTTTAATAAACTATACCTACGGAGAACTTATAACAGAATATTTATCAAACTATTTATGTTTTATTGCGCTGTCAGTAGAGGTCTTTTCTATCATGTTTGTATATGGATTGATAAAAAGTGTAGTTGCGGTTTTGCTTGTAGATACAGCTGCGCTTATTGGTATATTGATTGCCGGCATCACTAAAGTAAGTTTTGTCGACAACCCTTAAGAAAAACCAATGCCACTTTCATTGTGGCAGGATATTTCATTCTGCTTTTCATATATACTGCTATGTATTAACCTATTTTTTAAACAGACCCTTTATTGTATCCACCGCGTCCGACACATTGTCCGCCGTCAACTTGGCCTTGACCCCCGCAATCACCTGCTCTATCACATCCTCCGGCAAATCCACTCCCAGCACACTCTCCAGTGCCTTTACCGGCTCTTTTTTAAACTGCTCCTGCAAGTTCTTATCCTTGGAAATGCTTTCCACCATTTTTGTAATCTGTTCTTTCAGATTCATGCCATGTACGCTCCCTTCATATTTTCAAGCAGCCGCAAAAACAACCCCTCAAAGAGACGGGGCTGTTTTGGTATCTACTGCCGTTATTCTTCTACGCCGTTGTCCTTCATCAATTTGATGATATCGCCAACCGTTGCAATGTCCTCCAGGTCCTCAGAGGGAATCTCAATGTCATACTCCTCCTCAAACGCCATCACTAACTCAAACAGATCCAATGAATCTGCTCCCAGGTCATCCTTGAAGGAAGTGCTCTCGGTAATCTCATCCACATCCAGATTCAACTGCTTTGCAATGATTTCTTTTACTTTTTCCAGCATACTCGTAACCTCTCCTTTTATCAGGGCCTCTCCTAATATAGAATACCCAATTTCATGGTAAATAACATGAAGCTAAGGAAAGTATAGGAGTTAATATGACGTTTGTCAAGCCCTTTTACCAGTTTTCATCCAGATACAGCTGTACACGGCTCTGAATATTGTGGGCCACCGATGAAGCGGTCCTGTTGCTGCTGAAAAACACCTCCGCCTCCTCCCGGATAATATCTTTTATGATATCCGTAACGCCTGCATTTGATTTGCAGCTGTCTATGAAGGCCAGATACTCCGGAAGATAGGATGTGCCGTCCGGCTTGGCGTCTACTTCTATGGAGCCGCCCTGGGAATTTCGCAGAAATACCACGGGTTTGGAGTCGGGTCTTACATAGTCGGGCGACTCCGATATCCTGCCGGAGAACACATCCCGCCGCACAGGTGTGTCCGCACTCTCCTGGCAGGACCGGCTTACAATATAATTCAGGAACTCCGCCGCCAAATCCGCATGTTCCGTGGCAGCATTGACCGCGGTTCCGTCATAGCAGTTCAGGAAATTGCCGCTCTCGCCCTCAGTGGGATATCCCACCAGATGATAGTCCTCCCCCAGGTCAGCCAGATCCTGGCTGAACAACCAGAAACTTACGGAAGATTCAATATTTCTATAGCACAGAATTTCTCCTTCCTTCAGCCTTTTCCTGGCCGCCGCCAATTCCACATCCATGGTATAGGAATTCTCTATGGAACTTTCTTTCTGAGCGTACTTCTTGCATACTTCCAACAGACGACAGAATTCTTCCGAGTCAAAATAGGCCTTTCCTTCTTCCAGATCCAGCAGAGAGCAATGATCCAGGTCTGCCAGGAAGAACTGGCACAACAGATAATTTCCTGTCAATACATTATGAACCGGATCATTGAGAATGGATTGTACCGGCTGGCCGGCCTGTTCCAGTTCTTCCAGCAAGGACATGGCTTCCTCCCAGGTCCAGGTATCCTCCGGCCATAGCTTCTTGGAGACCAGCAGAGTGGAAGTATTGGCCATATGGGATACGCTGTAAAGTCCCCCATTTATCATGCCGTGTTCCAGCACTCCCGGGAAAAGCTGCTGCCTGGTTTCCTGATCCAATACCTGTGACAGCTCCATCAGCAGGCCCTTCTCCTGCAGAACCCCAAGCTGCGCGGGAGGAGCCATCAGCAGATCCGGCCCCTTTCCCGCCACCAAATCTGCCTGAATCCTGGTCCAGTTGTCCTCCTGCTTGTCCCAGCTATCCGCCACCTGCAGGCTGATCTGGACACCAGGATGCAGCCGGTTAAACTCGCTCACATACATATTATAATAATAATCCGCAAAACTTCCATAGCAGGCCAAAGTCAATTTCACCTGTTCCACATCTTCATTGGCAATCTGATACAGATAGTCCCTGCTGCCGTCGTCATAGAAAAATAAGAGGTCTCCCCTGCTGTTCTGGAGAGCGGCACGGTACTCTTTGAAGGAAGCGCCTCCTCCGGGATACAGGTTTTCGCGTTTGCCCGTGGAAGCATCCCAGCGCACCAGAATATTATTGGAATTCACATAATAAAGATCCCCATACGCGTTTATGACGCGCCCGCTCACATTCTGATATTCGCCTTGGAATATCTTTGTCTGTTGCTCCTCGCCGATGCTCCAGAACACATTGGCCAGATCCTTGTAGCTCACCGCCTCCCAGATACAATTCCCCTGGCTGTCATGATACAGGTTCACAATGGCCTCCTCCAGGCCCTGCAGGGGATCCAGCACCATGGCCAGCTTCCCCTCCGGGTCAATAATCCCGTACTGCCCGCTGTCGTCATTTCCCCTGACACAATAATATCCTCTGGCGTCCCACTTGGCAGTATCATTCCACAGATACCCATCCTCCCGGATCAACCTGGCCTCCTCCAGGGCAGGCATCAGATCACAGCTATCCTCCACATGCCCCTCCTGGTCAAACCATACTCCATAGTACCCGATCATCTGCGACTGGGCATCCTGCTCCTGTACAAAAACCACTGCTCTGCCGTCTGCCACATCCAGCGACGCGGCCCAATAGGAATTCTCCAGTCCCAATTCCTCCAGATGCAGCTGCCGGGACTCCGCCTCCAGGGTATCCCCGTCGATATGGTTCAGGTAGTACAGAGACTCCCATTCTTCCGTATCCTCCAGATAATTGTCATAGCAGGCCAGGATATAATAATCCTTCCCCTCCACCGCCCGGTATTTGGCTGTACAGGTCAGGCCCTGAGGGTCCTTCAGGCCCTGAGGGTCCTTCAGGCCCTGGGGGGCCTGGAACAGCTCTTCCCGATAATCGGTCAGGTTCCACAGGGCGGGGGCGGGCGTTGCCTTCTCCGCTTCCTGCCAGTTTTGGGCCAGCAGGTCAAAAGGCTCCCTGCCCTCCAGCACGGATATCCGTTCGGAGCCGGAGGCCGATCCGTTATCCTCCGTCGCATCCGGCGGTTCATCGACTGCCGTTTCTTCGCTCATACTTACATCCTCCGGGTCGGCAGGACGGACGACTTCTTCTGTTTCCTCTCCGCCTGTGCCCAACTGGCCGCAGCCCGTCAGTGCTTCCACGCACAGCGCTGTCACTGCCGCAAACAGTTTCCATCTAATAAAGGTTTTTCTCATAGGTTCTGCCTCCTCTTCTCAGAAAAGATTTTCAGGCAGGACATTTTTCTCCCGCCTGAAATAAAAATAGCATATCGAACCCGGCCCTACAATGGCCTTAAAGAATCCTTATATAGTCTTAAAGAAAACTTATACAGTCTTAAAAAAAACTTAAATATCTTTAATAAAATCCTATAAACTATTCATAGACCGGACAGTCCCTGCCCTCCCGAACGAACACCGGAATCAGGTCCAGAGGAGCGGGCACGGCAATGCTTCTGCCCCCTTCGTATATCTCCCCGGTGTTTGCATCCGTCCACTTGCAGCCCTGGGGAAGATAAACCTCTCTTTCCCTCCGGCCTTCCTCCATGACGGGCGCCACCAGCAGATCCGGGCCGAACATATAGGCATCCTCCACCTCCCATGCCTTTTTGTCCCGGGGAAAATCAAAGAACAGAGGACGCATCACCGGAGCCCCGGTTTCGCTGGCCTGCTTCATGCATTCCCGGATATAGGGACGCATCCGCTCCCGGATAAACAGGAACTTTTTCAGAATTTCATAGTTATCCTCTCCGAAACTCCATACCTCATTATCCTGCCCGCTGGTAAGCTGCCGCACACCGTCAATGAACTCCTGCTCCCTCTCATACCAGGGAGAACGCTCCCCGTGCATGCGAAACACCGGGCAGAAAGCCCCCCAGGCAAACCATCTAACCAACAGTTCCTGAAAACAGGGATCCTGAATGTCGCCCCCGATAAAGCCGCCGATGTCCGAAGTCCACCAGGGGATTCCGGCTACGCCCATGCTGAGACCCGCCTGCAGCTGCTCCCGCATGGCCCGGAAGGAGGAATGAATATCCCCGGACCAGGTCAGCGCCCCGTACTTCTGGCTTCCCGCCCAGGCACAGCGCACCAGGCTCAGAACCTCCGTCTCCCCCGCCGCTTTCAGGCCGTCATAAAAACCCTTCACATAGCCCAGGGGATAAACATTGCTGCACTGCAGCGCGGGCCCCGCGTAATACCTGTAATTGTCAAAATCATAAGGACCGTACTCCGGTTCCGCCTCGTCCAGCCAGAAGCAGCGGATTCCCTTGTCATAATAATTCTTCCTGCACTTTTCCCATACATACTGTTGGGCGCCGGGATGGGTGGCGTCATAAAATACGGTATTGCCCATCCAGGACATATGGTAAGCCATGCCCCGGTCCGGGGCCACCAGATATCCCTTTCCGCTCATCTCTCCAAAATTCTCACTGCGCTCATCAATGGTGGGCCATACGGACACCACCGGCTCGATGCCAAGTTCCCGCAGTTCCCTGACCATGGCCTCCGGATCCGGCCAGTCCCGGGGTTCAAACTTGAATTCCCCCTGTCTGGTCCAGTGGAAAAAGTCCACCACGATGGCGTCCATGGGCAGGCCCCTGCGCTTATGCTCCCTGGCCACCGCCAGCAATTCTTCCTGGGTGCGGTAGCGCAGCTTACACTGCCAGTATCCCAGACCGTACTCCGGCATCATGGGGCTGTGGCCCGTCACATCCGCATACCGCTCCTCCAGTTCAAAAGGCGTATCCCCCGCCACAATATAGTAATCCAGCTTTTTGGTGCTTTTCGCGTGCCACTCCGTGCGATTGGCCGCAAAAGTGGCCGTACCGATGGCCGGATTGTTCCAGAAAAAGCCGTATCCCCTGCTGGAAATCAGAAAGGGGACGCTGGACTGGCTGTTGCGGTGGGCCAATTCCAGCGTGGCTCCCTTTTTGTCCAAATGTCTGTCCTGATACTGTCCCATGCCGAAGATTTTCTCATCGTCATAAGCCTCAAAGCGCAGGGTCAGTTCGTAATCCGTGCTGCCGGCAAGGGGCTTTAATTCTCTTGCGTCGATCCGCAGGGAAGTGCAGTACCGATTGATTCGGTTGCGGTTGCGCCAGTACTCCTCGGTCAGCAGTTCCCCCTTCTGATTATAATAACTGATCCATCCTTCGGGATTGATCACCGCTTTGATTTTGCCGTTTACCGCCGTGTATATCTTGCCGGATTGATGATACTGAGAGTATTCCTGAGTGGCATACCAGGGATCCGTGGTGTCTACCTCCTCCACGGAGACCTCCATCCGACAGTCCTCCACCGGCTCCGTCAACGCCCAGTCCCGGGGATCCATCACCGCCTCTCCGGTCATGCGCACCCGGAAAGCGTCTTTGCCCCAGGGCTCCAGCCACAGAGTTTTTTTACCCTCGATGATTACGATTCTGTTCTGTTCCACACTTACCATCATATCCTCTCCTCCTCATTATAATTCGATATTATATACTCTCGCTGGCCCTTTACCCCATGGGCTGAGCCCTGCTTAATGTTCCCCATCTCCCACAGGTTCTCCGTAAAGCACACCCCGGGAGCCGGTGGCCAGGAAAAATCTTCCGAACACTCTCTTATCGCCGTCAATGCTGTTGATCTCCCCATACATTTGCCTGTCATTGTTCAGCCGCTCATAAGTCTTTCCCTCATCCAAGGTCCGATAGAAGCCATACTGCCCGTCTATGCTGCCGCACAGATAGAGGGCCTTGGGGCCGGTCACATAGTCGCTGCCGGGACGCCCAAGCCCCAGGCCCAGCCGCAGGCAGCTATCCCCCTGGGCGCTTAAGCGGATCAGTTCCAGACGATCCGTTTCCGCCCTGTAGATCATCTTCCACATCCCGGCCCGGCCCATGGCGATATAGAAAATGCCGCTGGCTCCCGCCGCTCCCCGGACCTCCGTACGGTTGGCGGTGTCAATCATGCCAAAGTCACAGGCCGGCATCTCCTCCAAAAGCTGTCCCTCTGCCGTCCGCACTTCATCCGGCCTCTTCTCCCTGAAAACCGCACCTCCGTCCCGGCTCACATAGATCTGTCCTCCCTCGCCGAACCCGTAAAAGAGCATGGGATTGATCCGATCCGAGTACACCTTCATGCAGGTCCCGGAAAACTGTCCTCTCCGGCGCTGCTCCACCTGTTGCACTGATATGGAAACGCCGTCTGCGCCCAGCACCTTCACCGGGGCAAAGCTCTCCCCGCCGTCCTGGCTGGAAATCACCAGATCCATGGGAAGCCAGATCTGGTCCGCAATGGACCAGACGATATTCTGCCCCTGGGGAGACATGGCCACCCAGCCCGGGTTCACATTGGGCCGCTCAATCTGCGCCATGGCGGCGTCAATCTTCTCCCCCTGTCCCCAGGGCATGGGAATCCGCTGAAACGTATGAAAGCCGTCCCGGGTGCGCACCAGTCCCCCCTTTGTCTTGCCCCGCCAGTTGCCCCGGGCCGTGATGATGGCCAGACTGCCGTCTATGTCCGACAAATCCGCGTTGATGCAGGTAATGTAGCGATTCCCCTCCGCATCGTCAAAGGAATTGCGGCAGGGCTTTGTCAGATCCCGGAAGGCGAAGCCCCCCAGATCCCCCACGATGTCCACCATCTGCACCTCACCGCAGACAGGCCCATACACATTCAGATGCACCGTCTCCTCGATGCCGTCACAGTGGTCGTGATACCGGGGATGGTCGCTCAGCAGGGCATCCGTAGTAAACACCCCTGTTCCTGAGTTAAACCACAGTTCGTTTGCGTCAAAGGGATTGATCTTCAAATCGCTCTCCCAGTGCAGCAGACTGCGGCCTCCGTTATACTCCGGCTTCATATAGGAGGTGTTGAAATAGATGTCCCCTGCTTCCAGCCCCCACAGGCTCACCCGCCAGCTATCCCCGTAATCCTCCGACACATAAAGGCATTCCGCGTCCAGTTTTTCCCTGCACAGGGTGACACAGGCTACCAGCCCCGGCCTGGCCTTACAAATGTCCACGCCTCCGAAGCCGTAATCCAGATAGCCGACGGTCCGCTGCCCCCTGCCGTCCGGGGTGATATCCGTATAGCCGCTGATCCTGTCCTCCCCAAAGCTGTAGCGCAGCACCTTTCCCCCGACGGTATCCCCGGTGTCGCAGCTATATCCCAGATCCACAAGATAATTCCACCGGCCGGTGGCGCACATGGTGACAAAAAGATATTTGCCGTCATAGGCATAGCGCTGGGCCACCAGCCCGTTCATCTTACTGTCCTCTATAATGGGGCTTTCCGGCTCCTCAAGGGGCTCAAAGCTCCCGCCGCCGTCATAGGAGACATACAGGCTGTGCCCCCGCCGGGTGTCATCAATTCGGCTGGTGTAGCCCGCCGTCCCCGCCACCAGCGTCCGGCTGTCCTCCGATACCCACACAAAAGTCATGTATTCCTCCGGCACCGGGAGCTTCTCCCAGTTCTGTCCCCGGTCCCGGGTGCGCAGCAGGCCGTCTATGGAACTGGCAAAATACAGGGTATCGCTGTCCCCGGGATCCACCACCAGGCGCTGTCCCGTGCCTCTGCCGCTGAGATTGCCATGCACCATGGCGGGAATCCGGGCATAGCGGAATGTCTCCCCATAATCCTCGGAGACGGACAGCTTACCCACTCCCTTGCCCCCCACGCCGCTGGCAATATACAGCCGCTCCGGGTAACGGTCGTCCAGAGCAATGGCGGCAGGAAAACACTCGTCCAAATCTTCCATGGTCACATGGTCAATCAGACTCTTCCATCTTTTTTGTTCCGTCTCATAACGATAAACGCCCCCGATATCCGTTCTGGCGTACAATATGCCCGGCGTCTGCTGATGATACAACAGTCCCGTCACATAGCCGCCTCCCGGAATGGGAGCGTTGCGGTACTCATAACACAGTTTTTTTGTAACCTTCATATGGGAATCCTGCCTTTCCTGCCGCTTTTGTCAGAGCGGGCATCGCATTGTTTATCAGATCCATTTTCCCATAGAACCTATAAAAAAACCATGTATTTTATTGTTTTTTCTCATGAACCGGCCATGCTTCCGGTGCCTTATCAGCGGATCTCAAAATCTGAGTCCACATTGAAAAGCAGGGCAGAAAGGACCCCGCCCCCCATGGCATCATTTCCGTTTTTTTCTTTTATCTGGCAGATTACGCTGTAGATGGCGCTCATGCCGATATATTCCCGGTAAATATCATTGGCGGCGTCGCCGAAAGCCCCTTCTTCAAACAGGGAAAACAGTGCATTGTGCAGGGGCCAGTAATCCGCCAGCTGATTCTTGTAGCATGTGACCGCCTCCCTGCCGTAGGGCAGAATCTCCACCGTCTCCGCATATGTAATCTGGTCAAACGCGTTCTCTGCGCAGATCTCCGGCAGGAAAGAGTAGCATTCCGCCGCCAGAGTGGCGTCTCCCAGAGCCTGCGCAAGCCTCTCGGGCAGGGTTTCATACTGCTCCTGGTCCCCGCTGGCATGGAACATCAGCGCGGCGGTCCTCACCTTTTCCCGCAGAATCTCCCAGCCCTGACGCCCTGCGTAAGGATAGGGCTGCACTGTCTCCTCCTCCTGACGGATAAAGAAAAATGCCTTGTGGGACGCAAAATAACCGGCATCCCATTCCTTTGCCATATCCGCCACAATAGAACTGAGCGCCTCGCTCTTGACATCGTCGATCCGGCATTCCCCGGTAATATTTTCCCCTGACCTGGAGAGAAATACTTTTACAAAGCACAGCTTCTGATTGCCCAGCCTTTTCACCACTTCTTCCTTCAGCGCATCCCAGTACACCCGGGCATCCTCTGTCTGCGGCGAATTGCCCATGCCCACGATATTGCTGAGATAGGCCTTCCAGCGGTGGGGCTTACCGGCAAATTCCGTCTCCAGGCTTTCTCCAGTCTGACCGCTTTCCATCTGGACGATTCCGTCCATAAAGGAAAACAGGAAAGAACCGCAGGCCATCCCCAGTGCCTGTTTCGTGTCGCTTCCCATACCGGCACAGCACTCAAACAAGTCCTTTCCCCACTGGGGAGCGGAAACATGGAAATTGACCACTGCTCCCCGCTGGTCCACCTGCTCGATCCAAGGCTCGATGGTGATCTGCCAGTCCGGGCAATAGATCCGATTCCCCTCCACCCGGTCAGGCGTCTGCAGACAGCCATGCAGGCTGTCCAGCACATGCCCGAGCGCGGCCTCCGGATTGGTAAGGTCCGGATCGGGACTGTTATTCTGTTCATTGCTGTCCTTTTTTAACATATTCCATTTCATGTCACTTCCCCCTATGGCTGCAAAAAATCTCTCAATTTTTTATATCGTCCACCGACTCCCGGAACTTTATGGAACAGTCTATGGTAATGGTCCGGGATCTGGCTTCGGGATGCTGGAACCTGCGCTTCATCAGCAGAATGGCCTGTTCCGCCATAAATCGCCTGTTCACATGCACCGTGGTTATGGGGGGATCAGAGATCTCGGAATAGAGCACATCGTCAAACCCCACCACACTCACATCCCCGGGTACTTTCAGCCCCGCATCCCGGAGCTGGCGGATCAGCAGATAGGCGGCGTGGTCATTGTTGCACACAAACGCTGTGGGCATATCCTCCGGCAGTGCATACCGCTCCAATATGCCCTGCTGCCCCCGGTCGTCAATCCGGTACCGGGAATCCAGATTGATCCCCTCCTCCAGAAGAGCCTTATAATACCCCAGATAACGATCATTCACGCTGTTGGTATAGTTCAGATTACCCACAAAGGCAATTCTGCGGTGTCCCCTGTCGATCAGATGGGAGGTCAGATAATAACTGGCCTGGAAACTGCCGGACACCACCGAGTCCGCCTCCACGCCCCGATACTGAAAGTCCAGACACAGCACGGGAAGCCCCGTCCCCTGCAGATACAGCACATATTTTTTGGAGAACTGCCCCAGAAGCATAACACCGTCATGGCCCTCCACGCCGGCATTGAACACATTTCCCCGCTCGTCTTCCCGACTCACATAAAACAGGGAAAACTTCATGCTGTTTTCCCACTCCAGTTCCTGCAGGCGCTTATACAATCCGTTATAGAATTTCTCGTTGGGCTCAAAATACACCTCGGAAAAAAGCACGGCAATTCGGTACTTTATACGCTTTTTGTACTCGTACCCCATCTCGTCCGCCTTCTTCAGGATCAGTTGTTTTGTCTCCTCAGAAATATCTCCACTGTTCTTGAAACATTTTGATACCGTCATTTTCGATATCCCCAGTTCTGTGGCAATATCCTGCATCGAAACCTTTTTCAAAGCAACCTCCTCCTAACTTTTCTTTCTATTCGCAGACCAGCAATCCTTTCAATTTTCCCCTCTCATCCCTCACTTCAAACAATGCGTCTTGGTCTGGAGCCTCCAGCGCTTCTTCTCCAAACTGCAGATATACTCCCACCCGCTCCTGTTCCCATATTCTCTGATAGTACAGCAGTCCGTCCTGCTGCCGGATCTCTCCATAGGTCCCCAGAGTCAGGGAAGGAAGCCTTTTACGAATCTCCAGAAGCCTTCGGTATACGGAATGCAGAGAATCTTCTTCCTGCGCTTCCGCTCTCTGCCAGTCCACCATACCCCGGGAATAATCCCTTGCCCGCTCCCGGGCATACAGAAACGCCGCCTCCTCATCCGCTCCCTCTCTCCGCTTTTTCTCATAGCCATAACGGCCCTGGACATCTTTCAGATCCTCCGGCCTCTCCACGGGCACATCCTCTAAGGGGATCTCCTCTCCCTGGTACAGGAAGGGGATGCCTCTGGCCGTCAGCAGGAACATGGCCAGCAGCTTTGCCTTCCCTGTGTCCAAACCGCACAGACGATTGAAATGCCGTCTCATATCATGGGAACTGAAAAAGAGGGTAGGATACATACCTTCCGCCTCCATTTTCCTCATCTGATCCGCCATATAGGCGATATCCAGCTTCTCCATGCTGCCCAGGTTGAACTGAAAGGCCGAATCCAGCAGCCCCGGCCCCACATAGGATTTGATCAGATAAAGATCCTCCTCCCCGATCTCCCCAAGCAGATATTTGTGGGGATAGGCATGTACCGCTTCCGAAATCTTTCCCACCGCCTCATAGATTCCCTTTTGATTCTTGTCGTATACATGACGCGTCCCGCCGTTTTCCGCAGGATTGTCCATTTTAAATGCGGCGCGGTCCGTCTTGAGGAAATTGATCACATCCAGCCGGAAGCCGTCCACTCCCCGGTCCAGCCAGAATCGCAGAATATCCCTGCATTCCCGCCACACCTGCCCGGAGGACCAGTTCAGACATACCTGTTCCCGGGAAAAGGCATGATAGTAATACAGGCCGGCGGATTCATCATAGGTCCAGGCGCTTCCGTCAAAAAAAGATTCCCAGTTGTTCGGAATCTCCTTTTCCCACAGATAGTAGTCCCTGTACGGGCTCCGGGGGCTGCTCCTGCTCTCCCCAAACCACGGGTGGAGATGGGAAGTATGGTTCAGCACCATGTCGATGATCACCCGAATCCCCGCCTCATGGGCCCTGTGCAGAAGCATGTCAAAATCTTCCAGCGTTCCGTAATCCGGGTCCACATCCCGGTAGTCGCTGATATCATACCCGTTGTCCGCCTTGGGGGAGGGATAAAAGGGAGTCAGCCATATCCCGCTTATCCCCAGCTGCCGCAGATAAGGTATTTTGGAAATGACTCCCTTCAGATCCCCTATTCCATCCCCGTTGCCATCGCAGAAAGAAGGTACATATATCTCATAAAACACTGTTTTCTCATACCATCTTGTTCTTTCCATACTATTATACACCCAAAAACGGATTTGGCACAACTACATATTGAATTTCACAGTCTGAGACGCCCACATATAATACCGCCTCGTCCCCCCGGCATATAATCCCGCCGCTGAACAGCACGTCTTCCAGATCAGGGCGTTTGCTGGGCCCCGGCAGAAGTTCTTTTCGCTCCGCCAGAATCCGGGGCATGGTGTATGTTCCGGCGGCGGGGTCATACACAAACGCCATGGGGAAGTAATGCCGCACTTCGTCCGGCCTGAAGCACGCAATATGCCCCAGCACGCCCAGTCTACCGTCGGGAAGAAGATGTACTTCGTTCACACCTCCCCATTCCTCCTGGCCAAACAGATCCAGCAGCGGCGCATCCTCCATGGCCGCGGCGGTCACGCCTCCGAAATCCTCCGCTATGGTAAAACCGATTTTCCCCCGGCCCCCCTTTTCTCCCTGGGGCCTGGTAAAAATACCCACGCGGCCATCCGCCAGTTCCACCAGGCGCACATCTTTCATGCCCTCCGGTCCCTCCGCCAAACGCTCCATATGGGCAGGGTCTGTTCCATAATAAAACACCGTGCGCCAGCATAAGCGCCCCGGCTGCTCCGGGTGGGGAAACACCTCCGTCCCCCCCAGGACATAGCGCCCCAGCACCTTGGTGATGCAGGGATCCTGCAAATCATAGCGATCCCAGCCCTCCGCTGCATGGTACACATCCTTTTCCCTTTCCTCAAAGAACACAGCCTGGGATACCTCGCTGTCCCGCTTCTCCACCCGGGCGCAAATCATGGTTTTGCCCTGATAAGAAAAAGGCGCAGTGGGATTGTATACATCATAGCCTTCTACCCCCTGAAAGACCGGGCGCACTGCTGCCGCTGCCCCTCTCTCCTTTCTGTGTTCCTCCAACATTTCCCAAATAGTCCTCATAGCATCCTCTTTTCTGGGTTTTACACCCATTCCATCGAATTAAATATCTCCTCCAGAGACAGTTCCGCCCGGGCGATCTTGTCGTCCGCCGCGCCGTAGTAAACCGTCAGCCCCGCCCCCTCGGCCACGCAGCCGCAGGCGAATACCACCCCTCCAAAGAAGCCCTCCTGTTCATATGCCTCCCGGGGTTCCAGTATGGGCCTGGAGGATTGGGCCAGGATTTTCCAGGGTTCCTCCAAATCCGTCAGCATGGCTCCCAGGCAATACCGATTATGGGCGTCCGCCCCATGATAGATATGCAGCCATCCCCTGTCCGTGTAAAGGGGCGGCACGCCGCTGCCGATCCTTCCGTTTTCCCAGCCTTCCTCATGCACACCGCATACATGCCTGTGCCCGCCCCAATGTACCAGATCGGGGGAGGAGGCCATCCAGATATCCGGGGTGCCGATCTCATAGGGCACGGGCCTGTGACAGGCATAGTACAGCCCGCCTATTTTCCTGGGGAAGAGAACCACATCCTTATTTTCGGGAGGAAATATGGCTCCCAGCCTCTCGAACTCCTTAAAGTCCCGGGTAAGCAGCAGCCCCGGCATGGCCCCCAGTTCCGACACCGCCGTATAGGTAATGCAGAACCTGCCCTCTTCCTCCATATAGGTGATACGGGGATCTTCCATCCCCCATCTCTCATATCGCCCGGAAAACGGCAGAGCCGGCTGCTCTTCCACCCGGAAGTGAATGCCGTCCCTGCTGCGGGCCAGGCGAAGATGAGAGAGAGAGGTCAGGTACTTGATCTTTTTGATACCGCTGGCATTTTTCCGGAAAATCATGCGGGAATCGCTCATGTCATATTTATGCCCCACCTCCTCCCGGTCCAGCTTCACCACTTCCAGCCTTTCCGTCTTCTCGTTATAGACGGGTATGCACACATATCCGTCCTCCTGCTCCCTGCAGGATTCCGCCACCCGGCACAGCAGGATATATTCGTCTCCCAGCTTTGCCGCGCCGCAGTTGAATACGCCGTCCACTTTGAGGAAGTCCCTGGACGGTTTTACATCCGCCGGGGTGATAATGGGTCTTTTCGGTTCTCTGATCATGTCTGTCCCCTTTACTGTTTTTACTGTTCAAAGTTCAGGCGAATGCCCGCCGCGTCCGATTTGCCGTCGGACATCCGCACCGTGACGTTCACATTTTTGCTGCCGGTACCATACTCTCCGGTTTGGAATATCACGTCCTCCCCCGGCCCGTACAAAGTCTCCTTCCCGTCGATCTGCAGCACCACTTCCGAGACGGTGGTTTCGGGATCGGTGGCGGTCACCAGGATCTCCAGTTTCACCCGGCCGCTTACCTTATCGTTGTTTTCAAGTCCGCCGATCTCCACGGTCACCGTGTCCGAGGCAATCCAGACGCCATTGGCCGTATATTGGCCGTTTTCATGGACAATCTGAGTTCCGGCCGGCACTTCCACCAACACCGCCGCCTGTCCCGGCCCCAGAGTCAGCACCGCGCTTCCTTCCGCGCCTTCCGCCACAATTTGTTTTTCCACACTGTCAAACAAATCCCAGCGTCCCTCCGGCAGCGTAAAAGTCACTTTTTTCTCCCGGTCATGGGGATTGTACAGTAGGCTGGTGGCACAGCCCGAGACCATGCCCGGTGTACCGTCACACCGAATCCGCAATATGGCCTCCACATCCGTGGCCTCCGCCACGGCGGCAAACATCCCCGTATGTCCGCCGCTGTAAAGGGACAGATCCGTGTCGGCCCAGCCGTAAACGGTGGGATCTCCCCCCACCCAGGGCGTCTGGGAATTGCTGCTCTTACGTATCCCCTCAAAGGGCACGGCCTTGCCGGCGATGCCGATGAACTCCATGGCCGCCTCATGGCCTGTGGAAGACTGCTTCTCCGGGGCCGTCTCCCCGGGGAAGAAATACCGGCTGGCAGACGCCGCGTTCAGATACCAGACGCCCAGGGCTCTGGCATACCGGGGATCATACTTGGCCAGATCCGCCAAAGCATAACCGCCCGCAAAGGTATTCATGGAGAAGGCATATCCGCCGCCGTCCGAGGTGCTTCCGATCAGCCCGTTCACGGTATAGTCTCCCCATTGCCCGGTGATGGAGCCCCAGCCGCCCCGGGGAATGGAACTTCCGTTAAGCGAATCGGCCAACAGCTTATCCACATCATAGGCCTTCCCCTGCTGCGCATTGAGCCGGGCCGCCAGGGAGGGCGCAAAATACAGCAGCACTTCGTAGAGAGGACTTCCCTCATACGCTGTCAGATAATCCAGGCAGCCGGCCACGGCCTCCCCGTACTCCTGCCTGCCCGTCATGTCATAGCCCATCTGCATCAGCACCGCAATGCCCGCCGCGCAGTCCGGCTCCTTCCATATACCATTTGCATAGGGCTGCATGGCGGAAAAGTCAAATCCGGTATAATCAAAGCTGCCCGACTCCTTCATGACCAGATAAGCCTGATACCAGCTTTCCATGGTGGTCAGAGCGTCCTCCCGAATCTGCGTTTCCTCCGGATAAAGAGCAGATACCTGCCCAAACAGGATGGCGGGGTAGAGCATATACCACATGGAGGCCCCCTGAGAACTGCCGCCGGGATTGTTCAGTACCACAGCTTCCTCCTGTGAAAAATAGGCATGCAGCTGGGATACATAATTGATCCCGTTTTGGCTGCTCTTGTCCACTCCCAGAAGTGTGGCGCTGAGTACGGAAGCCACCGTGGCCACCGCTTCCTGGCTGCCGTTACTGCCGGTTCGGCCATCTCCCACATAGGCCGCAAAACCAAAAGTATCATGGGCCGCATCCTGCCAGAGAAGCGGAAAATACGCCCCTTCCGGCTGTTCCCCATACAGCAGCGCGTCATAGGCCAAAGCTGCGGACCTGTAGTCAAACCACTTATAATCTCCGGGTATTTCACTGCCATACCGGGCAATGCGGGGTATTTCCTTCTGTCCGTTCATATCCCTTTCCCCTTCCTGGGCACCCTGCCCGCAGGATGTCATCACTATCATTATAATCACCAGTATAAATGCCGTAAGCCTTTTCATGCCGCCCTCGCCTTCGTTTTCCAGCCTTTAACAACACAGGGTGGAAGTCCCCCCTCCACCCTGCGTTACGATTCCGATTATTTCGTGTTCAGCACCAGGATCTCCGACACGGACACGGTACCTTCCGGACCGCCCGCAGGATAGATCCACAGTTTGATCTTGCACTGTTCTCCATAGATGCCCACAAAATCTTCACCCAGAGCCTCCTTCAGATCCACGCCCGCGTATTTGTTCCATTTCAGATTGTTGTCGTTGATCACATACAGGCCCCATTCATGGTCTGTCATGGGATTCTCGGGAACCACCTTCATACCCCAGTTGTAGCCGTCGGGATTCTCAAAAATCTTAGCCAGAATCACAGGCTCTTTGGACAGATCGATCTCAAAATATCCTGACTCCACGCCGCCCCAGCCATCGGCCGCAGCCTGGATGGTCACATAGCCGTCCGCATCGTTGGTTGCCGCGATGCTTCCCGCGCCGCTTCCCTCAGAAGGGGTCTGCATGCTGCCCCAGGAGGCGATATCCTTGTAGGTAAATTCCTGTACCGGAGTCCATCCGCCCTTAGCGCTGGTGCCGCCGTCATTACCACATGCGGTCAGGCATCCTGCCAACATCACCGCTGCTACTCCAAGTGCCAATAATTTCTTTTTCATACCAATTCCCTCCATTTAAAAATGTTTGTAAAGTAGTTTCTATTGCTTATCCCTTGATGCCGCCCATCTTTACGCCCTCCATAAAATACTTCTGAGCGTAAAGCAAAAGGGCAATTACAGGGATCAAAGCCATAAATGACGCCGCCATCAGCGGCCCCCAAAGGGTTTCCCCGGTCATGGAACTGAAGGAGGCCAGGGCAAGCTGTATGGTATATTTCTCCTGGGAGTCAATATAGATCAACTGTCCCAGCAGGTCGTTCCAGGTGCCCATGAAGGACCACAGACAGATGGTGACCAGTGCAGGCTTGGCCAGAGGCAGGAACACCGTGCGGAAGACCGTCATATTCCTTGCCCCGTCGATCCAGGCCGCCTCCTCATAATCTTTCGGAACCGTCTCAAAATACATCCGCAGAAAGAATATGAAGGATGCCGAACCGCAGAACGCCGGCAGGACCAGGGGCACATAGCTGTCCGAAAATCCCAGCCCGGACCACACCATAAAGGTGGGGATCATGGTCACCTCATAGGGAAGCATCATGGTAGCCAGCATTATCATAAACATGGTATTGCGCCCCTTGAATTCAAACCGGGCAAAGCCGAAAGCCACCAGGGCCGACACCAATACCTCTCCCAGAATCTTGGGCAAAGCGATGATCAGCGTGTTCAGCATACACTTGAAAATCGGTACCACTTCCAGCGCTTTCGCATAGTTCTGCAGCGTAATCCTGGAGGGCAGCCATCTGATGGGCACGGTGAAAATCTCGTTTTCCGCCTTGAAACTGGTGCTGATCATCCAGGCAAAGGGCAGCAGCATGATCACCGCCCCCAGGCATACCACCACATACCACAACACAAGCCTTGCCTGTCCCATATGCTTTCCGGGTTTTTTTACTTTTATCGCGCTCATATCCAAATATCCCTCATTCCCGCATACCTGGAGTATGGCTGAAGCCATGCTCCGGCTGTATCTGTGTGATTGTGTTAATCAGTATCTACTCGCTGTATACCCAATATTTTTTAGTCCAGTTGACTATAAATGTGAGAAGCAGGATGATCACAAACAAAACCCATGCCAATGCCGTGGCGTACCCCATCCTGTAATGCCCGAAGGCTTCCTCATACAGATAGACCATGTAGAAATTGCCTTCCTTGCCTGCGCCTCCCAGCACATAGGCATCGGTGAACTTACGGAAAGCGCCGATGATCCCCAGCACCAGATTGTAGAAAATGATGGGCGTCATCAGGGGTACTGTGATAAAACGCACTTTCTGCAGGGTGTTGGCCCCGTCTATCATGGCCGCCCCATACAAATCTTCCGGTATATCCTTCAGCGCCGCCAGGTAGGTCAGAAGACTTCCTCCCGCCCCCCATACCGCCATGATCAGATAGGACGGCAGCACCCAGTCCGGGTCATACAGCCAGTCCGGTCCCTGTATATGGAAAAATGCCAGAATACCGTTCAGCAGTCCATAACTGGGATCCAGAATCCATTTGAACACGATGGCCACCGCCACGCCGGAAACTATGGCGGGCATATAATAGATGACCCGGAAAACGCCCGTGCCCTTATGATTCTTGGAGACCAGCACCGCAATCGTAAGGGATGTGGCGATGATCAGGGGAACGGCAATCACCGCATAGCGCACCGTCACCCACAGACTCTTGACAAATTCCTCCGCTTTGAACAGAGTGATATAATTCTCCAGTCCCACAAATTTGGCATTCCCCACGATATCCCAGTCGGTCATACTGATATATACCGCTGCCACCATGGGCAGCGCCGTAAACAGGCACAGCCCGATCAGCCACGGCAGTACAAAATAGAATCCCGCCCTCTGCCTTTTCTGTCTCATAAACACTCCAATCCGCGCGGCTTACCCGCACTGCCTCTGTCCGTCCCCGCCGGGGCCGCATGTTCCCGTCCGGGCGCGCTCCATGATTGGGGCTGCGCCCGCGCTGCTGCGTATGCCCCTACTGCCGCTTGCTCACCAGACTTTCAGAATACTGCTGTATCTCGTTCATCTTGGCCTTATAATCAAAGTTCGCATCGTTGAGCAGGGATACATACAGGTTGTACCATAACTTGTCATTGATATCCGACCACTCGGGGATATAATTGGCCGAACGGGCATATTCCATGGTGTAGCCGATGGTTTCCATGGCCGCCGCCTTCTGAGAAGCGATCTCCAGCACATTTTCCAGAGAGTCTTTCACCGGGGGCGCGATCTTCCACTCAAAGAACGCCTGCGTCACCGCCTCCAGAGCCTTGTAGGCCAGTTCATTGCCCTCCAGGGACTTGGCCATTACCGTAGAAGCCGTCCAGTCAAAACTCCAGGCCCCGCCGTCATCACACATGGGCATGGGCGCATAGCCGATCTGGAACTGCTCGTCCTCACCCATGGCAGCAATCTTGTTCTCAAAATTATCCTGCATACCGCCGAAATACATGGCTACCCGCTGCTTCTCAAACCACACATTGTTGTCGCCCAGGCTGGCCACCTCCGCATATCTGGGACTGAGATTCTCCGCCACAATGGTCTGCAGATAGCCCATTCCCTTCTGTGCCTCCGGGTTGCTCAGCAGAATGGTCTGCCCGTCCTCGGCGATGATGTCCCCGCCTCCGGCCCAGATAAAAGTCTCAATATTGGGCCAGCCGTCCACCACGGTGCCATAGACAGTATTGCCCCTGTACTCCTGTCCGCTGAACTTCCGGCATACATCCAGAAATTCCTCCCAGGTCCAGTCATCCTGCGGCCCGGGACAGGCGATACCCAGTTCGTCAAACATGTCCTTATTGTAATAAACAATCAAAGGATTGGCGATCCAGGGCAGTCCCCAATAGGAACCGTCATACATGGCGGAGGCAACCACTCCCTCATAGTACATATCCGGCGTCAGGTTCTCACTGCCCTGAAATTGTTCCGTGATATTGGCCAGCGCCCCCATCTGAGCATATTTGGAAATCAGTTCTTGGGTCATCCAGAAGAAATCCGGGCAATTCTTGGCCGCGATCTTCGTGGAAATCTTTACATAATAGTCCGAGGGGATGCTGAGAACCTCAATTTTATACTCTCCGCCCGCCGCCTCATTCACTTTGTTGATGATGGCCTGAAACTCCTCCAGTTCCGTGCCGGCCGCCCATGTGGCAAAAGTGAATGTGTTCTTCTCCTTCTCCTCCTTGCCGCAGCCGGATAAAAGACCTGTCAGCATCGCCAGAGCCAGTCCCAGGCTGAGCACCTTCCTGATTGATACCTTCTTTTTCACTTTGCGCCTCCCTGCCTTTCTATGCATTTTGTAACTTTACATTTTGTAAGTCTATATTACCATATCCAGGATATAAGTCAAGTGACTTCTTTACATTTTGTACATATATACAAGTTTCAAATTCTGTTTTGTAGCAAAACTCACAGTTTTTTAGTGGATTTGTAACTGTACAACATCCTCTTGTGCTATCCGTTTCCGCCTGTGATTCCTCTTTAGTCTCTCCAATATGAAGAATCCTATGTATTCGGATTTTTTAATGAAAATTTCGAACGGAAAAAGGCGGAAACAGCCTCTCCTATCAAAAGGCCATTTCCGCCGCTTTATTCCATTTTACTTATATCTGCCCTTTAACGCCTCTTATAATGTCTTGCTGGTGAAAAGACTCTTCACATGGGCCACTTCCTCTTCGGTGGCCTTGCTGGCGGGCACATAGTAAGACTTCTCACGGGCAATGCCGTACAACTCTTCCTGGCACTGCTCGCAGGCATTGCGAAACTGCTTCAAAGTCTGCTTAAGTTCCTTATTCTCCGTCTGGGGAATCATCTCGGCATAGCGCACCAGTTCCCCGTTGATACCGGTCAAGGTATCCGCTACCATGGTTTTTTCCTGCATCTGCATCGTCTGCTCCTCCTATCTAAGATCCGCTTATTTTCCGCCGGTTCTACCCTAAAAACTTCATCAACTGCTGTTTGTTCTGCATGGCAGACTGGGCACCTTTCTCAAAAAACTGTTTGATCTGGGGATCCTGGGCGCCCTCCGCGTACTCCTTCATCTTGCAGTGGGTGGTGTCATAACCGCCGATCAGGTGTCTGAGATTCTGCAATTCAAGTTCTGAAATGTTGGACATGTCTCTACCTCCTTATGAAAGTCCCGCAGTTGTCCGAACAACCGCTTTTTGAATTCCAGAGATAGTATGTGTCCACGGAGAATTTCCTATGCATTTGCACAATATGTTATTTTATGTCAAATTTAAGATTTACTCATCCTTACATTTGATGACGTACCACGCCGTACTCATCGTCAGGCCGGTAATAAGGACAGGCTCCCTGGGAACCCGTAAGAAAACGGTACATCTCGTCCTCGTCCAGATTTACCAGACAATAATAGTATTCCTCATCCTCGTCAAAAACATAATTGACGCAAGTGTCACAATTTGACGCCATATGTTCTCCTTTCTTAAGCTGCCCGCATATCCTGTATTACTGCGTTTTATCTGAAAACCGTTCCAGAGCATATATCATTCCACATGAAGATGCCGATAGATATCTCTCTTGCTCAACCCCCGGTCCCTGGCTACCTGTTTCATGGCCGCTTTCTCGTCCAATCCCTGCATACGATAGTATTCCATATGCTCCTCTATGGATTTGTCCTCCCAGGCCGCGATATCTTCCTGCTTTTTCTGCGCCAGACTTTTCCCCTCGATAACCAGTACGTATTCTCCCCTGGGCTCCTCCTCCCGGTAGTAGGCCAAAGCCCCCTCCAAGGTGGTGGGCATCACCGTCTCAAAACGTTTGGTCAGTTCCCTGCACAGGGTAATCCGGCGCTGTCCCAGGACCCGGTACAGTTCCTCCAGTGTTCTTACCAGATGGTGGGGCGCCTCGTAAAGTATTATGGTGCGGCTCTCCTGGGACAGTTCCTGCAGAACCGCCGCTTTATCCCTTTTCTCCGCAGGCAGGAATCCTTCAAAGCAAAAGCGCCTGGTAGACAGCCCCGAAAGCGTCAGGGCAGTGATACAGGCCGCCGGACCGGGCAGACTGGTGACGGGTATGCCCTGTTCCAGACACATGCGCACCAGCACTTCCCCCGGATCGGAGATGGCGGGAGTCCCCGCGTCCGTGATCAGCGCCACATTCTGCCCCGCCAGCAGTCTTTCCGTCAGCAGCTGCGCCTTCTCCACCTTGTTATATTCATGATAGCTGGTCATGGGGGTATGGATGTCAAAATGATTCAATAATTTAATGCTGTTGCGGGTGTCCTCCGCCGCAATCACATCCACCATATTCAAAGTTTCCACCACCCTGGGGGTCATATCCCCCAAATTCCCGATGGGGGTGGCGCACAGATACAATGTACCGGCCATATCCTGTCCTCCCTGCTTATCTCACGTCTCCCGGCCCTCATGTCCCTCCCCGAAGAAGCACCAGAGGAACGGTGTCCGCTTATTATGTCAAAATCCATACTGCTGACAAATCTCCTGGCTGTACTTGCCCTGCTCCTGAAAAATGATCAGGGGTTTCTCCACTGTCATACGGGGTTTGCCGCCTCTCACTGCCTCCACCAGAACCATGTTGGGTTCTCTGTCCACATAAGGATGTACCAGGCGCATTCTCTTGGGTTCCAGTCTGTACTCCACCAGCAGGGAAATAATTTCCGCCAGCCGAAAGGGCCTGTGTACCAGATAAAAATGCCCGCCCGGCTTCAGCAGCCTGGCGGTCTGGCCCACCACATCCTCCAGAGTGCAGAGAATCTCGTGCCGGGCAATCGCCTTGGGGGCCTCCGGGTTGGCCAGCCCATGATTACCGATCATATAAGGGGGATTACAGGTGACCACGTCAAAAGAAGCAGACGAAAAGTAATGGCCTGCTTCCCTGATATCCCCTGTCACAATGTCTATTTTCTCTTCCAATCCGTTGAGCAGCACGCTGCGCCGGGCCATATCCGCGCTTTCCTCCTGGATCTCCAGGCCGGTGAGATGAGCCGCCCCGGTCCTGGCCTCCATGAGTATGGGGATAATCCCCGTGCCGGTACACAGGTCCAGCACCCGTTCCCCCTCTCTGGCCCCTGCAAAGCCGGAGAGCAGCACCGCATCCATGCCAAAGCAGAATTTGTCCGGATGCTGGATGATCCGATATCCGTTGCGCTGCAAATCGTCAAGGCGCTCCCCATCCTTCAGCATACCAGCTTCCGGATTTCCCGTTTCAATCATTCTGTTCCCACTCATGATCACTGCGCTCCCTGCGCGGGCGATTACCCGGGGTGCCCTGACGGTGGCTGTGGGAATCGCCTCTGCGGCGGTTCTCTCCCCGCTCCTGACGTTCTCCTCTGCCCTGGCGTTCAGGCCTGTTCTCCTGATATTCACGACGATCCGATCCTCGGTCCCGCCGGGTATTTCCCTCGCCCCGCTCATATCTGCCGCGGCGGCTCTGGCCTCCTTCCCGGCTGTACCGCTCACTCCGGTCCTGACTTCCCTCCCGGCTGTAGCGTTCGCTTCGGTCCTGGCCTCCTTCCCGGCTGTAGCGTTCGCTCCGGTCCTGGTTTCCTTCCCGGCTGTAGCGCTCGCTCCGGTCCTGGTTTCCTTCCCGGCTGTAGCGCTCGCTCCGGTCCTGGCTTCCTTCCCGGCTGTACCGCTGCCGTTCCCCGCTTTCCTGCTGCCGCTGGCCATGCTCCTGACGTCTATCCCTGCCTGCCCGTTCTCTTCCCGTCCTGACGGGCCGTTCCTGCCGCTCGCGTTTCTCGGCTCCCGCTTCTCCGAATCTGTCGCTCCGCTCCTGCTTTCCGTCCCGGGAATCCGATTGCTCCTCCCGGCTCTCCAGCTGATCCTCCTGCTCCATGCGTTCCAGTTCCTGCAATTCCTCCTTGGACAGTTCCATCTGTTCCTTCTTGCTGTGGCGGCGTCTAAAACGCAGTTCTTCCACCGGATATTCCAGGATTTCCTTCTCATCCTCCTTATCCACCACCACTTTTACCAGTTGGCGCAGCACATTTACACTCTGCACCTGCCCCTTGAGTCCGTCCTCGGTGGTCACAAAGTCACCGATGCCGGGAAGTCTGCGGTTCAATTCCTCATAGGTGTCTTCTTCATGCTTCAGGCAGCACATCAGCCTGCCGCACACGCCGGAAATTTTGGTGGGATTCAGAGACAGATTCTGCTCCTTGGCCATTTTAATGGACACGGGAATAAAATCCGATAGATGGGTATGGCAGCACAGAGGCCTGCCGCAGATTCCGATCCCCCCCAGAATCTTGGTTTCGTCTCGAACGCCGATCTGCCGAAGTTCTATACGGGTCTTGAACACGCCTGCCAGATCCTTGACCAATTCGCGGAAATCAATGCGTCCGTCTGCGGTAAAGTAAAACAACACCTTATTATTGTCAAAGGTGTACTCCGCATCAATCAGTTTCATCTCCAGCCCATGCTTCTGAATCTTTTCCAGGCATATCTTATAGGCCTCTTTCTCCTTCCGCTTGTTGTCCGCCTCCTGCTGCCTGTCCCGTTCATTGGCCAATCGAAGCACCGGCTTTAAGGGCTGGACCACTTTGTCGTCCGTCACTTCTCTGGCATCGCTCACCGCCGTCCCAAATTCTATGCCTCTGGCAGTCTCCACGATTACATTGTCTCCCCGCTTTATTTCAAATTGCAGCGGATCAAAAAAATAAATTTTGCCTGCGGTGCGGAACCTGATACCTACTACTTTTGTCATCTATATACCTCACTTTTAAACATTATAAAAAATAGCAAAACGCCTTCGTTTTCATAGTATGTTTCACAAATATTTTAAACATTCTAACACAATTCAATATGTAAAGGAAGAGGAAAATTCTTACCCGTTTTCCTTCATTTCCAGAAAAAGCAGTTCCATTGCCAGATCAAAATTCACATTGGCATCCAGGCGTCTCTTGGCCTTGTCCAGCGAGCGGATCACATTTTCGATGCCCTCGTAACTGCTGCGCCCCGCCACCTTCCGGATGGTCTGGATCTCCTCCCGGAACACCAGATGGTTCACATCGGCTGTGGCCTTGAACAGCAGCACGTCCCGATACCAGATAGCCAGGATATCCAGATAATCGTTGACCTCCAGTTTATACTCCCCTGCTTTTTTCACAGCCGTGACAATCTCCGGGATCTCCATTTCCTGCAAATATTTCAGCAGTGCCAGTGCTTCGCTCTTCACGTTCTCGAACTCCTCACTGGATGCCAGTGCCTTGGCCTTCCCCACATTGCCCCTGGCAAAAGCCACGCACACATCTGCTTTGTAATCCGGCACCTGCATTTCTTCCATCAGATACTTTTTCACCAAAGCATCTCTCACGGGCTTCATGTTCAGCAGTACACAGCGGCTAAGGATGGTGGGCAGCAAAGTGTTGACATTGGATACCAACAGCAGAATCACCGCATACTCCGGCGGCTCCTCCAAAGTTTTCAGGATGGCGTTCTGCGCCTGGGGCGTCATTTTTTCCGCCTCATTGATGATATAAACCTTATAGCGGCTGCTGTAGGGCTTTATGGCAACATCATTGTTCACCTGCGTGCGAATATCGTCAACGCTGATGGTGTTGGGCTTCTCATGGCTCACATAGATGATATCCGGCTGGTTCCCGGACAAGGCCTGCCTGCAGGAATGACATTGGCCGCAAGGCTCTATGTCCCCCTGTTCACACTGCAGCGCCGTCGCAAATATCCGGGCAATAAATTCTTTGCCGGAGGACTTTTCCCCGTTGATGATATAAGCATGGGATACCTTCTGTGTCTCCAACGCTCCCTGCAGATGCGCCTTGAGCTGCTCCTGCCCTACGATATCTTGAAATCCTGCCATTTTGCCCCCTATCCGGGCGCTGCGTCCTCCCTGCCGGCACGCCGCACCGACGGTACAAAAGCAACTCCCTGCTCATTTGTCACATGAAAATATCCAGCAGCAATCCTCTGATCTCACCGATCTTGGAGAGGATTGCCAGATTATCCTTCTCGTCCTTCATCAGTTCCTGGGCCAGGTCATCCAGATTCTGATCCACCAGCCGCACAATACCATAGACCCGGTGTCTCCCCTTCCGGTCCAGAAAATTCTCTCTGGAGAAAGAATGGGACCGGCTGATGATTTCGTTCATAAACTCCTTGACCAACCCCCGGTAATGCTTCATGTCCCGAAGGTCCTTGCGTTTCGCCAGCTTCTCTCCCTCCATGGTAATCTGTTCCATCAGGCCGCTGAGCCGCTCCTGCAGTTCCGCCTCCTCTATATGGCTGGCCAGCGTAAACTTGAAATTGCCGTCCGCCTGCTGGACCGGGGCGGTATTTTCCACCGGCATGGTATTATTTACTTGGTTTACTTTGATATCCATATGGCTTCCCCCGGCTCACTGCCTGCACTGCTCTATGTACCCATGAATTTCCTCCAGGCAGCACTTCAAATCTTCATTACGAAATCTTCTGGTGATCCCCGCCTGGGCAATACGCTTCTCGGAAAAATCCTGGCTGTCCGCCAGAAATCTGCGGCACATCTCCTCATACCTGGGATGCTGCTGGGACTGCTCCCTGGCCAGCGCTCTGGCCAGGCGTTCTCCATCGTCCAATTCCACCAGCACAGGCAATACCCGCTCGGGTCCATAGTAATGCCGGAGACTTAGATAGACATCCAGCGTGCCGATCAGACAGTGATCCGCCGCCTCCAGGTCAATTTTATCATCCGCCACTGTGAAATACCGCCATAGTCCGTGGACAGTCCTGTAGGACCGCTCCTCAATAATCCTGCCTTCAACGTTCAGTCTGCGAAATCCTTCCTCGTCCGTAAAATAGTACTCCACACCGTCCTGCTCCCCGGCCCGTATAGGCCGGGTGGTATAGGGCACGATGGGACGCAGCCCCAACTCCCTGTCCGACATCAGATGCTTATATAGGGTGTCTTTTCCAGAGGAACTTTTCCCCATCAGACATATTATTTTGCCCATAGTTCCTACTTAACCTCAACTACCCTGATCATATTGGTGGTTCCGGATTTACCCAGAGGCACCCCGGCAGTGATGACCACCAGGTCCCCGTCTTTGATATATCCCGCTTTCTTTGCTTCTTCCACCGCCGCGTCGAACAGTTCCTCCGTGTCGTCCTTCTCCGGCAGCAACAGGGGCTTACAGCCCCACAGCAGATTCAACTGCTTACACACTCTGGCGTTCACGCTGCAGCTGATGATGGGACAGGAAGGTTTATATTTTGCCACTTTTGTGGCAGTAAAACCTGACATGGTCACAGTGATGATGGCGCTGGCATGCAGATCCATGGCTGTGGTGCAGGTGGCATAAGAAATCGCCGTGGTGGTATCGGGATTGCATTTGGATGCCAGTTCATCCATCCGGCCCCGGTAGTTTAAGTCCTTTTCCGCGCATTCGGCAATGCGGGCCATGGTTTCCACCGCTTCCACGGGATATTTTCCCGCGGCGCTCTCACCGGAGAGCATTATGGCTGTGGTGCCGTCATAGATGGCATTGGCGATATCCGTTACCTCGGCTCTGGTGGGTCTGGGATGCTTAATCATGGATTCCAGCATCTGGGTTGCTGTGATCACATGTTTTCCCTGGTTCACCGCCATTTTGATCATCCGCTTCTGCAGGGCGGGAATCTCCTCGATGGGAATCTCCACTCCCATGTCCCCTCGGGCCACCATTACGCCGTCAGACACCTCCAAAATCTCCTCAAGATTCTCTATTCCCTGCATATTTTCAATCTTGGCGATGATCTTCATATCACTGTGGTGGGCATCCAGAATTTCACGCACCTCCAGAATGTCCTCCTTACTTCTGGCAAAGGAAGCCGCCAGGAATTCATACCCCATTTCGATGCCAAACAGAATGTCCTCCCTGTCCACTTCACTGATATAGGGCATGGACAGTACCACGCCGGGCACATTGACTCCCTTATGGTTGGACACCGGGCCGCCGCTCAGGACCGTACAGACAATGTCCGTGTCCGTAATCTCCTCCACACACATCTCAATCAGGCCGTCGTCGATCAGAATATGGGTCCCCACACTGATATCTTTCCGCAGATTCTTATAGGAAATGGCCGCACGCTGGCTGTTTCCCAGAATTTCTTCCGTTGTCAGCACAAACTTCTGTCCCCTCACCAGTTCCGCTCTGCCTCCCTCAAAATCCCGCAGCCGAATCTCGGGGCCTTTTGTATCCAGCAGCGTTGCGACCTGCAGCCCCAGTTCCGCCCTCACTTTCAGAACCATCTCCAGCTTAACCTTCTGCTCCTCATGGGTTCCATGGGAAAAATTGAACCTGGCCACATCCATGCCCGCCAGCATCAATTCCCTTAATTTCTCCTCCGTTTCACACGCAGGTCCAATGGTACAAACAATTTTTGTCTTTCTCATGCTCATTTCCTTCTTTCTATATTTTTATTTCTGATCCCATCATACCGTGCCCGCTTCACGCCTTAACTGCGGGCGCATCCCCGGAACTACTGCCCTGCCGAATGTTGTTCGGGGCCTATGCCTGTTCCGCCAGCACCATCAGTCCCGGCCATCCCTCCTTCACGGAAATGCCCTGCACCTGCAGGCCATCCGCCAGGTATTGCAGAATCCGTTCCAGGTCGGCCTTCTCCAGCCGCTCTCCCGGCACCAGCATGGGCGTCCCCGGCGGATAAATGGAAACAAACTCCCCCACAGATCTGCCCACTGCATCTGCCAGCACAGCCCATTCCACCGGCAAATCCCAACATTCAGACAATCTCATGCCTTTCCTGCTCCCCGGCGGCGCAGGCTCCCCGGCCGTCTTTGCCGAACGCTGCACATCCTCTCCGAGCTCCGATATTCCATCTGTCGGAATCGAAGCCAGGCAGCCGGACTCTGCCTGAAGATGCCGCCGGCTCTCCGGTCGGCCTATCCGGCTGTCCATATCCAAAAGCGCTTTGGTCAGGCGCTCATACCCCTGGACTGTATCGGCGATGGTAAACATGGCAAGCACATAGCTGTGACATGCCATCTCCAGCTGTAAACCATAGTTTTCCAGCAACTCTCTATATAATTCTTGCCCGGTTATCCCTGTCCCTTGCACGGAAATCACCAATTTTCCCATATCCTGATGCCTTTGATATTCCGCTTGAGGCAATGACGCAGGGGGCCATACAGTCAAAGCCCTGCATTTGGACAATTTCTCCAACATTCGATTCCAGTTCATGGTCATCTGTCGAAAAAGATCAACCTTCTCCCTGGCCAGACGTATAGCATTGTCAATACTGGCCATCAGCACATAGGAAGGGCTGCTGCTCTGATAAATACGGAGGAAACGGCGCAGCATCCGCCTGTCTACCAGCGTTCCGTTCGCATGCAGCAAAGCCGTCTGGGTCATGGCTGGTAATGTCTTATGGACGCTGGTAACTACCAAATCCGCGCCCGCCCGGCTGCTTCCCCCGGCAAAGCCAGGGTAAAAACCCAGATGCGCGCCATGGGCTTCATCCACTATCAGGGGAATACCGTAGCCATGGGCAATCCGGGCAATCTCTTCCACTTCCGCAATCCGCCCCTCATAGGTGGGAGACACAATCAGAATCCCCTGGATTCCCTGCTCCCTCTCCAAAGCCTCCTGCACCTGTCGGGCGGTAACAGCCTCCGGGATCCCCACTTCCGGCACTTGGCCCGGATCCAGATAAGATAATTGAAGCCCTCGGAGATATGCGGCATGGAAAACGGATTTGTGGCAGTTGCGGGCAATCAGCAGTCTGCCTTCCCGGGGAATGGCCGCGCTGACCGCGCTCAGAATCCCGCAAGTACTTCCCCCCACAAGATAATAGCTCTCTTCCGCGCCATAGGCCGCGGCGGCATATTTTTGCATCTCCTCCAATATGCCTTCCGGCTGGTGAAGATTGTCAAATCCCTCCACCTCCGTAATGTCCAGTTTCGCCAGAGACCCCGGCATATCCCCCAATCCCCGTCTCTTATGCCCCGGCATATGATAAGGATAGATTTCCGATCTGCCATAGCCCCTGAGCTGTTCAAAAAGTGTCTCCAAAATTCATCTCCCCTCCTCATAGGAGGGCCCAACGGCCAATCTCAGCAGTCCTCATTGTTCACAGCCAGATATCTGACAGCACCATGCCCGTGACGCAGCCGCAAGGTCTCCAAAGTGGAACACCATTTGTCCGCCACAGTCACAATCCAGGCCTCTCTGCACATAGGAGGCACCACTGTCAACGGCCACATATGCTTCTTGATAATATCCCTCTCCCTGGGAGTCAGCCGGTATTCAGCGGAAGCATTTCGCAAGGCAATCCCCGGATGATAGAAACCATGCAAATTATGAATCTGCACATGCTCTTTATCATGCCAGTCATAGAGAAAATAATCATGCAGCAAAGCACCTCTGATCAATTCCCGGCGATTGCAGTGAATATGCAGCTTTGCCAGTTTTTCACTAAGATACAGACTGCATTTGGCCACGTCCATACAGTGGCTGTTCACCGTCATTGTCCCATGCTGCACATGCTGCTTGGTTTTGCGAAAATTGGAAGAATGCAAAATATCCATGGCATTCTCCCGTATTGCACGGTGCAGCCTGCGCTCTTTTTGAAATCGCCGCCGGAACCGCTCTGCCTGTTTCTCACTTCGCTGCCGAATGCGGCTTTGCCTCTGCCAGTTTCCATTAATTCCTATATCCATATCTCCCTCTCTTTTATTTCAAATCGGCTAACAGCCATTTCTTTATATTCTACGAGACATTTTTGTCTCAATGCCTTTTCCCGTAAAACCATTCCCATCTGCTGTCTGCCATCTACATAGTAGCGAAGCCTGCATAAACCTTGCGCAAAAAGAGTATCTCTTTTCTCATTATGTATAACTATCCTGCGCCTGATCTGACGATTTCCGGAATTTACTTTATAGACAAAATAAACGAACAACTTCTGCTTTTATAGTTTCTTCCCAGTATAACATATAATAAAAAATGTTATATGAAAATTATATGCGCTTTTTGTCCTACCTTATAGTATAACATAAAATAAGCGGCAGAAAAAGAATGTTTTTTCCTTTTCTTCCGCTTTTTGCAAATAAATAATGCCCAGAACCGGAATCGAACCAGTGACACGAGGATTTTCAGTCCTCTGCTCTACCAACTGAGCTATCTGGGCAATTAACATCTGTTGTGACTGTGTTTCACAACAGATGTTATTTTACACGATTACCAATTATTTGTCAACAATTTTTTATTGCATTTAGCGTATGGATTTCCACCTTTAAAGCTTCACATTTCCTGCCAGAATTTCTTTGTAGTCCTCATAATTCTTTTTCAGCAGCTCCGGCGTATCCAGCCCAAAAGGACATTTCTTTTTACATGCATTGCAATGCTTACATTCCTCTATCTTTCTCATCTTCGCCTGCACCTCGGGCGTCAGCTGGAGCTCTGAGGGCGAGCGCCGAATAAGCTGCGACATTCTGGCACAGGTATTGATCTCAATTCCTGCAGGGCAGGGCATACAGTAGCCGCAGGCCCGGCAGAAATCGGCTCCAAGCTCCTCTTTGTCTTTGTCAATCTCCGCCCGCAGCTCCTTTGTCATGGCCGGCGGATTATCTATGTAGGAAAGAAATTCATCCAGCTCCTTTTCTCTTTGAATCCCCCAGATTGGGAGCACATTATCAAACTGGCCCAGAAAAGCATAAGCAGCCGCGGAATTGGTCAGCAGTCCTCCCGAAAGTCCCTTCATGGCAATGAATCCCATATTTGCCTTCCGGCATTTTTCCACAAGTTCCAGCTCGTGATCCGTAGCCAGATAGCAAAAAGGAAACTGGAGCGTTTCATACAGTCCGCTGTCAATAGCCTCATGAGCCACCTTAAGCCTGTGATTGGTAATTCCGATATGACGGATCTTCCCCTGTGCCTTTGCTTCCAGCATCGCTTCATACAGCCCGCTTCCGTCTTCCGGCTTCGGACAGAAGGGCGGGTTATGGAACTGGTAAAGGTCCACATAGTCTGTGCCGAGAGCTTCCAAAGACTCTCCCAGATCCTTCCAAAAATCATCCGCCGTCAGAGCCATTGTCTTTGTTGCCAGGTAAATCTCATCCCGCATTCCGTGAAAGGCCTTTCCAAGCTTCTTTTCACTGTCCGTATAGAATCTGGCCGTGTCAAAGAAGTCCATGCCTCCCCTGTGTGCCCTCCTCAAAAGCGCTATTGCCGCATCCTCGCTAATTCGCTGAATGGGCAGGGCTCCGAAACCGTTTTTATTAACTTTTATTCCTGTGCTTCCAAGTGTTACCTGAATCATGCTGCCATCTCCTTAGTATCCTTCTCTTTTTTCCCTTTTCCGGGTGCCGCTCCTGCTTTTCTTCCGGTTTTGCTTCCTGCCGCGTGCGCAGTACGGCCGCCGACAGAGGAGGCATAAAGATCTCAATCTCCCCGCCGCTCACAAGATAATGCGCACACTCCGTAGAAAACCCGTCCTCCACGGATAATATCAGCCGTTCCATCAGAAAGCCGTCAAAAACCTCACCCAGCCACACCGGAACGGACACCTTCTGTCCTTCTTCGTTGTTGTTGACTACAACCAGAATCTGATTGTTCTTTGTAAATCGGATCATGCCGATAATTCCATGAAGCGCAAGAATGATTTTTCCCGATCCAATCCGGCAGGCCGGATTCTCTTTGTGAATCCGAATGAGCTCTCTGTGATATGCAATCAGATCCTGATCCTCCTTCCCCCAGGGATAAGTCCGCCGGTTATCCGGATCCGTAAATCCGCACAGGCCCGCCTCATCTCCATAGTAAAGGGTCGGAGCACCGCTCCACGTCATCTGCAGGGCCACCGCTTCCCGAAATACGGCTTTCGAGATACCCGCGGCCGCATCCTCCGAGCTTAAGCTCCCCAGACGCCCCTCCATGTGATTTGTCCTGGTAAGAAAACGGGAATGATCATGATTGGACAGCTGATTCATTGCAATTAAGAAGGAGGGACCGTAAAAGGTTCGTATATTTGCACTCAGCGTTTCCAGAAGAGCCTTCTCGTTATTCAGCAAATCCTCCCGGAAATACTCGCTGTGCTTCTCCATTCCTGTCAAAAACCAGGTGAGGGGCTCCATAAAGGAATCGTAATTCATCACCGAATCCCATTCATCCCCCTTCAGCCATGCATATGCATCGCCGTAATGCTCCGCATAAATGACCGCCTCGGAATTAACCTCTTTTACGCTGCTGCGGAATTCCTTCCAAAAATCATGATTGTATTCCGACGTAAGCCCCAGATCCGCAGCCACATCCAGACGCCAGCCGTCCACAGAATAGGGCGGGGATACCCATTTCTGACCGATGCGCATAATATATTCCCGCAGCTCCGGCGATCCCTCATAGGCCAGCTTCGGCAGGGTATGATGTCCCCACCATCCGTCATAAAATTCATTATAAGGCCACTCATGCTCATTGTGGAACCGGAAAAATTCCCGGTAAGGGCTTGTCTCGGACACGTAAGCCCCCTCCACATATCCGCCGTTTGTTTCGTAAAGGCGCTCCCGATCAAGCCATTTATTGAAGGAGCCGCAATGGTTAAACACGCCGTCCAGAAGAATCCGGATTCCCCTTTTATGAACCTCTTCCACAAAGCGGATAAAGAATTCATTGCTTGCCTCCAGATTTTCCTTATTCACCACGCGCCGTATATAGCGCTCCGCCCTGCGGTTATCCTGCTCTCCCTTTTCAAGCAGCGCTCCGCCGTCTTCCTTAATTACGGTAAAGTGCGGATCAATATAATCATAATCCTGGCAATCATATTTGTGATTGGAGGGTGACACAAAAATGGGATTCATATAGATCACTTCAATTCCCAGATCCACCAGATAATCCAGCTTATCCAGAATTCCCTGAAGATCTCCGCCGTAAAAGGAACGTACATCCATGACTCTCGGACATCGATCCCAGTCCTCCACCTTTTCCACATGTTCTCCAATATAGCTGTACTCTCCCGTCATCACATCATTGGACGGATCCCCGTTGCGGAAACGATCCACATAGATCTGATACATCACGGCTCCCTTGGCCCAATCAGGCGTAAAGAAGCCCGGAACAATTCCAAAGGAATTGACCGCCTGCAGATCCTCCGTAACACCGCGTTTATTAAAAAATACTTTTTCTTCTCCGGAACGTATTTCGAAAAAGTAAAGAATCCTGTTCTTTCCTACCGACAGCTCCAGCCGGTAATAATCAAACAGCGGATTGGTTGCAAATTTTTTCATAGGAAGGCGGTTTCCCTTGCTAATCAGGTAGACACCGTCCACATTATCCTTTGCTGTGCGGAAAATCACGGTCACATTATCTCCCGGATTGACCTCCATTGGAATACGATACTGACTTGTTTCATCCGAAAAGAGTGCGTCTTTATTTATCTTACTCATCTTCTTTTTACAGAAAGTATACACTTTCCAACCTTTCCTTAAGACATTTTATGCCGAACAACGGCGTCTCATAAGCATGAGTGAATAATCCTTATCAGCTCCTCCCTGGAAGCAGTCTTCGGATGCCTGGAAACATCCCCGTAATAGTTTGTCAGGGCCATATCCGCTACCGCTTCAACCTGATCTTCCTTCAAGCCATAGGAGGCCATGGTGACGGGCTCTCCTGTCATATCGTGAAACAGCTGATTCAAAATCCCAGGCAGGGCTTCCGCCTGCTCCCTTACCGGACATTCCTTAAGTGCAGGCTGAAATAAACAAGCAACCTCCGCAAACTTTTTCGTACATTCCGGCAGGGTAAAGCGCACCACCTGAGCCATACAGGCAGCTATACTGCCTCCATGGGGCGCATCCGTCACGCCGCTCAGAGCCTGTCCGATGCCATGGGGCAGAGTTGTGGCCGAATGGGAGATCGCCAGGCCCCCCAGCGTACTGCACAGAGCCATATCACAGCGTGCTTCCCTGTCATTGCCATTCTCACAGACACGTCTTGCACTTCGTGCAAACAGCTTCATCGCCTGCAGGGAGAACATCTCCGAAAAGACATTTGCCTTGGAACCGATATAAGCCTCAAAGGCGTGTGCAAAGGCATCTATCGCTGTCAGGGCCGTCGTCCTGCGGGGCATAGTCATCATAAGCTGCGCATCCACAAGAGCTTTTGTCGGGAAAATCAAATCTGTCTTAATCGTCCCCTTTCCATGCTGTGCCGCATTCGTCACTACGGAATAGCGCGTCGCCTCCGTTCCCGTTCCGGCTGTGGTGGGAATCGCAATCAAAGGCATCAGAGCCTTTGTGATCTCCCGCGCGGGCCTGTCCTCCTTTTTCACATAATCCCATGCCGAACCGCCGTTGGAGCAGACTATATTAATCGCTTTCGCCGTGTCAATGGCCGAGCCTCCCCCCAGCGCAACAATAAAGTCCAAACCTTCCCTGCACAGAGCGGCGCCCGCGTCGATATCCGTATCTCTCGGATTGGGAGTTACCCGGGCATAGGTCCGCACCTCTTTTCCCTCCAGCAGCTCCAAGATACGGGCTTCTATACTGCTTCCCTGAAAAAACGGATCCATAACAAATAACCCCTTTTTCCCATAGGGCTCCGTAATATCCTTCAGGCGATCTATAATTCCAAATCCGCAGATTAACTCTGTCGGACAAAAAAAAGTCATCTCGGTCATTTTATTTCCTCCCTGCTCATGTTGTTAGTACCGGCTTTTTTCATATGAATTATTTTATAATACTGTGCATCAAATTACAACCCCTGCTTCTTTGAGGGCAGTAAAAAAGACAGCCAAAACGCTCTGCTGTCTTTTTTAGGAGAAGGTATTTCTTTTACTTATGGGGTGTAGCAAAAACTATATAATGTATTGGGGGTTTTACAAGTATTATTATATCACAGTTCCCAAATAAGTGTGCACAAACTTTACAAAAATCGCATGTTGTTTTTGTGAAATTTTAACAAAGAAATTCCGTCATTATGACGGAATTTCCCATTCTAACTATTCCAATTCAATATGGAATCCTGCTCTTCCTTCCGGAAAAGCGCCTCAAACTCTTCCCTTGTAATTTTCTCCTTTTCCAGAAGCAGCTGGGCCGTCTCATCTAAAACTCTGCGGTGTTCCAGTATAATAGCCCTTGCCTTCTGATAACATTCATCCACAATGCGCTTAATTTCCATGTCAATCTTGCCGGCAACCGCCTCACCATAGCCCTTTGTATGACCGAAGTCTCTGCCGATGAAAACCTCCTCATCCGCATCATAATTTACCATTCCCAGTTCTTCCGACATTCCGTACTTCGTTACCATGGCCCGGGCCACACCTGTCGCCTGCTTGATATCCTGGGAAGCTCCTGTGGTAATATCATCAAATACGAGCTCCTCGGCAATTCTCCCTCCCAGCGACACCTGAATATCCTGCAGCATTTTTCCCTTGGTGTTAAACATCTCATCCTTTTCCGGAAGAGGCATGGTATACCCTGCCGCTCCCATGCCGGTAGGAATGATAGAGACCGTATAAACAGGCCCCACATCCGGAAGCACATGAAACAAAATCGCATGACCCGCTTCATGATAGGCGGTAATCCGCTTCTCCTTGTCCGAGACAACGCGGCTGGTTTTCTCGGAACCGATGCCCACCTTGACGAAGGATCTGCGTATATCCTCCTGAATGATATACTTCCGATCCGACTTCGCCGCAAATATGGCCGCCTCATTCATCAGATTTTCCAGATCCGCGCCTGTCATTCCGGCTGTGGTCTGGGCTACCTGCTTCAAATCCACATCCTCGGAAAGAGGCTTATCCTTGGCATGCACATGCAGAATCTCCTCACGCCCCTTGATATCCGGCCGGCCCACCATAATCTTCCGGTCAAATCGGCCCGGGCGCAGAATCGCAGGATCCAGAATATCCACACGGTTGGTAGCCGCCATAACGATAATGCCCTCATTAACTCCAAAGCCGTCCATCTCTACCAGAAGCTGATTCAATGTCTGCTCCCTCTCGTCGTGGCCGCCGCCCATGCCGCTGCCCCGCCGTCTGGCTACCGCATCGATCTCATCAATGAATACGATACAGGGATGATTCCGCTTGGCGTCCGCAAACAGGTCACGGACTCTGGATGCACCTACACCAACAAACATTTCCACAAAGTCCGAACCGGAAATGCTGAAAAAGGGAACTCCTGCTTCCCCTGCCACCGCCTTGGCCAGAAGCGTCTTACCGGTTCCCGGGGGGCCTTCCAAAAGAACACCCTTGGGAATCCGCGCTCCCACCTGAATATATTTTTGAGGCATCTTTAAGAAATCCACGATCTCTTTTAATTCCTCTTTTTCCTCCTGAAGCCCCGCAACATCTTTAAAGGTCGTATGGATCTGCTCCTGTGTGGTCATCCGGGCCCGGCTCTTACCGAAATCCATCATCCGGCTGTTGCCGCCGCCCGCCTGGCGGTTCATAAGCATCATCATAGCAAAGACCACCACAACGGCTACAAGCAGGGGAATCCCCAGACTCTGAACCCAGCTCTGGCTTCTCACATTGTCGTAGGCCACCATAACGCCTGCTTTCTGAAGCAGTCTTCCCGCCTCCACCGTATCCGGTACATTCACCTTAACGGCGGAGCCATTCTTCTTCACCAGCTCCACAATTCCTGTGGGCGCCGTCTGGTTCTGTATAATTACGGCCCGCTCCACATCTCCCTTCTCCACATCCTCCTGAAACTGCGTGTAGGTGTAGAGATTCTGCATCTCCGACCTCTTGGCAAATTCCGAAAGAAAGAAGAGAAGCATGGCCAAAATAATCAGGTAAAAAAATGTTACCCGGTACTGTCTGCTGTTCAATGCATTTCCTCCATTTCAGTCCCGTGATACCCTTCAAAACGCGCCGTCATGAAGGATATTACTGTTTTTAATCTACAAATTCTATGACGCCAATATACGGAAGATTCCGATATCTCTGGTCATAATCCAGCCCATAGCCCACCACAAACGCATCAGGAATCTGAAATCCCGTGTACTTCACATCTACCTCCACCACTCTGCGCGAGGGCTTATCCAGAAGCGTACAGATGGTCATACTCTTGGGATGTCTCTGCCCCAAAAGATTAACCAGATGGTTCAGGGTTCTGCCGGAGTCAATAATATCCTCAACAATAATTACGTTCTTTCCCTGCAGCGGCTCATCCAAATCCTTGCTCAGCCGCACCACTCCGCTGGACTTCGTTTCCGCCCCGTAGCTGGAAACCTGCATAAAGTCTATGGTAACAGGCAGGGTGATTCTTTTCGCCAGCTCACAGACAAAAAAAATGCTTCCCTTCAAAATGCAGATTAAATGAACCTCCTGACCGGCAAAGTCTTCACTAATCTTCCTGCCCAGCTCCTTTATCTTGACATTCACTTCATCCTCCGGAATCATCACTCGGATCTTCTCCGCCATCTTCTTTTCCTCCGTATATTTGTACTTTCAAAATCTGTCTCGTATCTTCCGTCACTTTATAGTATTCACTGATGCGCATACCGGGAATCCAGATAATATGACTGCCGTCCGCCAGAAGAAGAAGCCTGTCACGCTCTTCTGCCGGAACCTTTGCGTCTATCAAATAATCCTTCAGCTTTTTATGCCCGTGCTCCCGGTTAATTTCCAGATAATCTCCGGACATACGCCTGCGAATAACCGGATAATTTTCTATTTTATCATAATCAAACCATTTCGTATACGCTTTTTCGGGAATTATTTGATCTTTTTGCGCATTTTCCAGGGAAAAAAACCATCTTACATCTCCCACCCCGCAGGTTCCCGGAATCTCCACCGCGGGCAGCTCCTCCATCTCCTGCCGCTCCGTCTCCGGTTCTTCCCATCTCAAGCTCACACCGCCGTATTCCCGGATCCCTGTTCTTCCTCCCGGCAGAGACAGGCGGCTTCCTGTCCGTTTTTCAAAGAGCTCCTCCACCAGCTCAATGTGCCGGCGATCCAGGTCCTTAAGGCCGCCCCCCAGCCCTGCCAGGCATCGGCGTATAAGACGTTTCCTGAGCAACGGCTGCAGCCTGCGGAACGCTTCCTCAAAAATAAAGTATTCCCGTTCCTCCTCCCGGACACAGAGCCGGAAAGCTTTCCCGTCAGCCTCCTCCAAAAACCGTTCTATTTCTGACAGCTCCTCCGCCGTTCGAATCATGTGGCGGACCGCTCCCTCATTGATCTGTTCTCTGGCGCAGGACAAAATCGTATGGCGAATACGGTTTCTTGTATAGTTCTCCTCCTGATTGGTGCTGTCCTCGCACCAGGAAAGCTCCTGAGCGCGAAGCCATTCCATAATCTCCCGGCGTTCCACGCAGAGCAGAGGCCGGATTAGGCCGCCCCGATTGGGCTCCATGCCCGCCAGTCCCTTAAGCCCCGTTCCGCGGAACAGATGAAACAGCATGGTCTCCGCCTGATCGTCCCCATGATGGCCTACCGCGATTCGATTGCAGCCATGGCGCTCCGCCTCTCTTTGAAACACTTCATACCGGCAGAGCCTGCCCGCCTCCTCCAGAGTGAGCTTTTCCCCCGCGGCTCTTCCTCTGACCTCCCGGAACCGGCACCGAAGGGGGACCCCCAGCTTCCCGCAGAGCTCTTCTACAAATTCCTGATCCCGATCCGCCTCCTGCTCACGCAGACCATGGTTCACATGAACAGCCATAAGCTCAAAATCCAGCTCCTCCCGAAGCTGCAGCAGCACAAAAAGCAGACAGACGGAATCCGGACCGCCTGATACGCCCGCAAGCACCTTATCTCCGGGCCGAATCATCTGATTTTCCAAAATAAAGCTACGAATACGTGAAACCATAGCCTGTCCCCGGCCTCCCTTCCTGCAGTTCCCTGCATTGTGAAATGATAATCTCAGTATACAGGCGTTCACTGCAAAAAGTCAACCGGCAAGACCGCTCTCAGTACTTTACCAGCGACACCGCCAGCACTGTCATATCATCCGCCGGCTCTCTTTCCTGATACTGTCGCACCCGCCCCAATATGTAAGCCGCCAGCTCTCCCGGATTTCCCGTATCGTGCTCCATAATGATATCCTTCATCACCGCCTCCTGGTGCGCCGCCGGAAGCGCGTCCATTACACCGTCCGTCACCATAATCAGCATATCACCGTCGTAAAGCTTTCTGCTGACCGCATCCGGATCCAGCTTATGAAAGACACCGGCAGGCAGACTGGTGGAGGTGATTGTTTCCACCCAATTCTCCCTCCGTATAAAGGTGGTGGAGGCGCCCACCTTCAGAAATTCGCAGACTCCCGTATACAAATCCAGCGAGCTGATGTCAATGGTTGAAAATGCCTGCTCGTCCGATCGCACAATCAAAGCGGAATTAATCATGCGCACTGCCGTCTCCTTGGTGAATCCCGCCTCCAAAAACTGTTCCAGAAGATCCACCACCAGCTCGCTTTCCTTATAAGCCTCCATTCCGGATCCCATCCCGTCCGAAAGAACGGCAATGAATTGCCCTTCTCTGCACTGATACAGAGAAAAATTATCTCCGGAGATACGTTCCTCTCCCTTTACGGCTCTCTCAATTCCGTAAAGCACCTGAAAGTTAGTCCGCTCCACAAACTGAACGGTCATACGCTCGCTTCCCACAAATGCCCGGCTGTCCCTGGCAGGCATCATGGATTTCTTCATCAGTCCTGAGAGAGCCGCCGCCACCTCTTTTACGGCCACGCATCGCCTGCGCCTTGTATTTACCGTCAGATATACCTCCTGACGCTTATTTTCCTGACGGTAAACCAGCACTCCATGGACGGAAAGCCCCATGGAACGAAGCTTTTTCTTTAAGTGAAGCTCCAAATTCTCATCTGTCTGCGTGTCCCATACATGTTCTACGGTATCGGTCATAATCTGCGCCATTTCGTTGAGCTGTACGGCGACGGCCGCCCTGTTTTCCTTAAGACGGGTATTCCAGAGCAAATCCATCTTGGATGGCATGTCCAGCACCGCCGCCCCCTCCGCCGTCATCCCTGCCTGAGACGCAGGGCCCGAAAAACTGTCCGCCAGGCTTCGAAAGGCTGTTTCATATTCCCTGACCCGTTCTCTGGCCGGGTGCAGCGGCTTGTCCTCCTCTTCTTCCGGAAGAGGCGTCAGCAGCCATTCCATTATACTGCCGCAGATTACCGTAAGAGAACCGACCAAAAGTCCCTGGGCCGCTCCCAGCATAATGGTAAATTCTCCCTCCACCTGCAGAAGACCTACACCTATCTGCATGGCAGCCACGCACCCGCCTGCTATCACTCCGTAAAGCCAGGCGCAGCAGCCCACCTTACGTTCTTCTTCCTGTTTCATTTTCCACTCCTCCTATTCCAGTTGCATAATCCCCTGTGTGTGCCTGTGTAGTTGTGCATTATAGAGAAGAGAAATTGCTTTTTTTGTCAAACGAAGGAGGTAATTTTAAGAAATTTCAGACAAATTCAGACATAGAATCCTTTTAGAAAGGCTGTTACCCACGTAACAGCCTTTCTCTCATAGTTCACACCATGATCCTTATTTATTTCCTGTACCTTTTCCTAAATCTCATACCATCGAATCTCATTTGCTTCCAGGTCAAGCGGGAAGCTGCTGCCGTCCCCTTTATAGACAACGGTGCTCTGAGGCTCATACGTATTGTTTACCACACAGAACTTCCCGTTCTTTACATAAGCATGGACGTCCACATTGTAATTCTCGGAAAACCAGCTTTTAAGAAGGTCTTCACTCCCCGTACTCCACAGAATCGCTCTGTGGAGAATACGGCTGTTCTCAAAGCTGTAGGGAAGCCCGGAGATATAAACCGTGCGGCCCTGCCCGAAGGTGTTCACCGCCATCTGAACCTCTTTTTCTCTCTGAACGAGAATCCGGGCTCCCTCCAGGGCATACATGCATTTCTTACCCTCTCCGAAATCCACCTCTCCCGGACAGTCCTCCAGAATAAAATGATCCCGGTGCTCCTCCCAGTTATATTTGTCATATCCAAAGGTAAAGCCTGTCTCCTTTTCTATCCCAAGGGCTGACGCAAGCTGAATGTAACGCCCCTGATACTGATGACCGGAAGGCTCTCCCACGCCGATGAATCCGCCGCCATTGTAAATAAACCGGTGTATCGCCGCCGCTATTGCCGGCTCTTCCCACACATATCCGCCTGTATGAGCCGTATCCCCGTCTCCCACATTGATCAGCACATCGATATCCTTCAGCACCTCCGGATTTTCCCGAATCTCGTCAAAGGAGAGGAACACCACCTCATAGGGCGCACCGGACAATGCCTCAATTACGCCGGCATAGCTGTAATTCTGCTTCTGATAGAGAGCATGATGCACCATATGACAGCCCCAGGAACGCATGCGTCCCCAGCAGTTTAAAACCGCCGCCTTTTTATAGCAGAGGCCCTCCGTGCCTTTGATATTCTCATACAGCTCCCGGAACTCATTGCACACGCCCTCCACATAATCGATAAACTCCGGGAATCGGCAGGCAAGCTTTAAGTACCCGCCGTATCCAATCCTGTCTATCGGCTTTCTGAGAATCGCCCTTCTGGCCGTCACCCAGTTCTCCTTTGCCTCCTTCACCGGGTCGCCGCCCTCATGGAAGGTGTCCGGGAAAAAGTACGGCAGAAAGCGTCCTTCCGTATAGCGCACGCCGGGAATATCGGAAATCAGACGCAGAGTCATACCGTTTCCGACGCTTCCCACAACGGAATCCAGGCCGATGGTCCTGAATTCATCCATAAAAGGCTCCGTGCCAATCCAGTGATCCCCCAGAAACATCATGGCTTCCTTTCCCAGCTCATGAGTCAGATCCACCAGCTCCTTTACCAGAGCCGCAACCTCCCGGCGCTGAAAAGCCACAAAGTCCTGGTATTCCCTGGAGGGGATCCGGTACTGATTGTTGTAATAGCCCTGATCAATAATATACTCCGGCCGGAAGGGATATCCCGCCTCCTTCTCAAACTGCTCCAGAATATAGGGAGAGACGGACGCGGAATAGCCGTACCAATCCACATATTTTTCCCGCTTCAGCTCGTCAAAAATCAGAGTAAACTGATGGAAAAAGGTTGTATAGCGGATCACATCCACATAAGGGTGCTCCTTCACAAACCTTTTCAGCCGTTCCAGAGTGTAAGCATGAGTCTTGGGCTGCCGTACGTCAAAGGTGATCTGGTGCTCAAAATCCTTCCATTCATTAACCACCGCGTTGTACATATGCACCGGATCCCAGATTAAGTAAGCCAGGAAGCTGACCGTATACTCATGATAGGGAACCGGCTCCGGCAGAATCACGCAGCCCTCTTCCTCGCAATAATCCCATTCCCCGGGGGCCACCGGCTGCCCGGTGGTACGGTCCATCACCTCCCACCAGCGCTTCCTGTCATCCCGGGTATTCACCATCAAAAGCTCCTTACTGATGCCCGACATCAGCGGAATGGACAAAGCTCCCTCCTGCGCCATATGAAACCCCGTCATAATGTAGCATTGCTGTACTTCCTCCGGATGCGCCTTGGCCCATGCGTTATCCTTCCGTGTTGTATAATAGGTGGAATACACTTTGGCATCCACGGATTTAAGCCCCTCCGGATAATCTGTCCCGTCACAGTCCCGGATGGCATCGGCTCCCCAGCGCTCCAAAAGCTCCAGGGTGGCAGGAACCACGTCCACATCCGTGGGTATCGTTACTCTGCCTCTGTTCTTATCTTGGTTGCTCATTTCATATACCTCGTTCTATTCTTGTCCTTAATCAAAGCCCTTATTGTAAATCAGCAAAGCAGCCAGCAGAAGCACCAGGCCTATCAGCATCAGCACAAGACCGGTCATTTTCCCTGTCATCTTCCATCCGCCGACAACCATAACCAAACCTATTATAAAAAATAAACCAATTAATGTCACGCGCAGACTTGCATGTTCTTTCCAATAATTCATATTCCCACCTTATCCTTTCAGTCCGCCCAGAGTCATGCCCTGTGTAAGCTTCTTCTGCACGCAGATATAAAGTATCAGTGTGGGCAGCATAACCAGTACAAGACCGGCATAAAGCTGACCGTACTGCGTCGCCGCCTGCTGGGCCTGTGTTAGCTGCATCAGACCTACGGGCAGCGTCTTTGCCCCGTTGGGATCCGCCAGCAGCGTCATGGCTATAATATACTCATTCCAGAAGGACAGGAAATTGAAGAGAATCACCGTCACAATGGACGGCTGTGCCATGGGGAAAATAATCCTCACCATGGTTGCAAAATATCCTGCTCCGTCTATGTAAGCCGCCTCCTCAAAATCATGGGGCAGCGTCGCAAAATAACTGGACAAAAGATAAATCGTAAAGGGAAGTGCCGTGGCCGCATACACTACGGCCAATATAAAAATATTATTCAAAAAGAATCCATTTCCGAAAATCCCCTTCAAAAACTTGTCTCCGTCCACCAGCATAAGGAAAATGGGCACAACAATGTAATTTACATTGATAAACAGTCCTCCCATAAACAGTGCATTTAAAAACTTCCGCCCCTTAAACTCGAACCGCGACAGCGCATAGGAAGCCGGAAGCGCCACAGCCAGCAGAATCACAAGAGCCAGGGCCGTCACAACTACCGAGTTCAGCATAAACTCACCCATCCGCGCCTTGCTCCAGGCATCCGCAAAGTTCTGTAGATAAACGCCTGCCGGCAGCGCCCAGGGGTTCCCGTAAAATTCACTGTTCTGCTTGACAGAGGCCATAAATACCCACGCCACCGGAATAATGATGGTAACGGCCAGCAAAATGAGCGCCAGATAAATAAACGCTTTATATAAAGCCTCGCCAGATGATTTCTTTGTTTGTTCCATCCTGATCCCCCCTTAAAATTCCAATGGCTCGCGCTTCGTAACCGCGTTCACCAACGCCGACAGCCCAAAGGAAAACAGGAATACCATCACACCGATGGCCATACCGTAGCCGTAGGTGGAATTGGTATAAGCCTGCTTATACATATAAGACAGAGCAACCTCCGAAGCTCCGTTGGGACCTCCCGAAGTCATGGCCTTAACGAACAGAAACGCCATATTAATGGTACTGATAATAAAGAATGTCAGTGTTGTACGGATATTGGTCCAGATAAGCGGCAGTGTAATCTGAAAAAACTGCGTCAGCCGTCCGGCGCCGTCCAGACTTGCGCTCTCGTAAAGGCTCTGAGGAACGCTGGCCATAGAAGCCATATACATGACCATATAATATCCGATGGCCTGCCAGACCATTGCAATGATAAGGCTCACCATAACCATACTCTCGCCCTTCCAGAGAATGGCTACCGTGTCGCCCTTAAACAAAGACAGAAGGCTGTTTAAGGTTCCGTTGTTCGTATCATATATGGCACTGAAAATAGCCGAGATAACTACTACGGACAAAATATTCGGGATATAGAAAATTATCCGGAAAAAATTCTGTCCCCTGATCTTCTCTCTTGATAAAATCGCGGCAAAAATCAGCGCAAGTCCAAAGGTTACCACCGTCACCACTACAATCAGAAGAATGGTATTCTGCATGGAACGGATAAAGTTCGAGTCCGCCATCAGACGGGAAAAATTCTGCAGCCACACGAATTCTTCCGTGGTGGAGTACGCGCTTCGTACAAACAGCGACATTCTGAATATGTTCATGGTCGGTAAAATCATGAAAACAGTAAACAGAATCACTGCCGCCGCCAGACACAGAAAAATAAATCTGCTGCGGCCTGATCGTTTCGTCATTGCCATAACCCCTTTCCGGTCAATCGCAGCCCTATCCTGCGATCCCCTTTTAAAAAAACGGCGGTGGAATCCGCACCGCCGTTTTTTCATTCACTTGTAATTCTCTTTTCAACGCCTACTGCATGAGATTGGCTCTCATCTGGTCGCTTGCACTCTTGATTCCCTCAATCCACTCATCCTCCGTCATGGTTCCGGACACAAGAGAGTTCACCGGGTCAAACCATACGGTACGGTTGTCAAGTCCCTCAATGGGGCTGAATGCTGCGAAATTACCCATAGCAGCCTTAGCACCATTGTCATAGATGGCATAGAACATCTTGTTATCTCCATCCAGCTTATCGGCAATACCGAGAACCGGCTGAATTGCGGGAGAATCGCCCTTTGTTGCAAAGATCTCGCAAGCCTTGTCACTGTACAGGAAAGCGATAAACTGCTTTGCAGCATCCTGGTTCTCTGCGCCGCCCGGGATCCATGCCTGCTCAAACCATGTGTAGCTGTAGCCGTCTCCGCCTGCGGTAACGGCCGGAAGAGCTGTCATGCCCCACTTAAAGCCTTCTGCACGGGGAGCCTCTGCCATCTCGCCTACAATCCAGGTTCCGTTGGGCATAAACAGGGCCTTGTTGTCCAGTACAAGCTGCTGGTTTTTGGTGAAATCCTGGTCATTTGCCTGTGCCGGTGTGGTCGGCTCCGTGTAGGAAGCCAACTTTGCTACGATATCAAAGCAGGTCTTTGCCTCCTCCGTATCCCAGATTCCCTCTTCATAGTTAGTTGCCTTGTTAAAGAAGTCCGCTCCGCCTACGGAGTACATCAAAGCATAGAAAAATGCGTCAAAATAACCGGTTGTCGGATATGTAAACAGGGAAATTCCCTCTGCCTTGGCCTTGTCGCCCAGTTCCCACATCTCATCCCAGGTTGCGGGCACGGTCCATCCCTTTTCCTCAAACAGTCCCGCATTGTAGAACAGTCCGCAGGGAGAATAGAACATGGGGGCAAGATAGGTCTTGCCGTCTCCGTAAGGATTGGTCAGTGCCGTCTCCGTAAAGCCGCCGGCAATCTTATCGCTGACCTTCTTGTCCTCTCCTGGTACGGTCATGGACAGCACGTCCGTAATCTCTACGATGTTCTGGTCCTTAATAAAGGTCTCTGTCAGAGCATCCTCACGTCCGGTTGCCAGATGAATCACATCCGGGAAATCTCCCGCCTTCATAGCGGAACCGATTACATCCTCCAGATTCTTGTCCGTGATGAGCTCTACCGCAATACCTGTTTCCTCCGTAAATGCATCACAGACCTCCTGCCACATACTGCTGCCGTAAGCGGTCTCAATAGCCGCCACCTTAATGGTGCCGCCCACCGCAGGTTCCGCAGCATCTCCTCCCTGATCACCGCTCTCGGCAGGTGCTTGGGTTTCCGGTGCCTGGGTTTCCGGTGTTTCGTTTTTTCCTCCGCAGCCCGCCAGCATGGAAGCCGTTAAAGCTGTTGCAAGAAGAATACTGATTACCTTTTTCATAACTTCTTACCTCCTAGTGAAAAGAATGATTAAAAATTACTGTGTTTCTTATGAGCCATAGTATAACAGTATACCCTTTTATTTCCAACCCCTATATTGCTTACTTTTTTATTTATCTTGCTCATTTTAGATATTTTTTTCATTTTTATTATTTATAACCGTTTTTTCTTATACAAGATAACGAATATCATCTTTTATATTTATCCTCTATTTGATGATTTGAATATTTTTTTATTTTCTTTCTTGTGATACCGGGGAAATTGCATTATAATGATATCAGGTAAAAAAATGTTTTGTTTTACTTTTTTATATATATTGGTATTTCATGTTGTTTATGACAATATTTATAATAAATAAGGAGTTTTTATGAGTACGAATTGTTATGTTCTTGATCCTCTTGCCGTCAATCCGATCGATCGTTCCGTAACAAAGCTTCTCTATGTCAGCGTCGCCCGCTACAGTGCGGAATGGCATTCCATTCTTCATACTCATCCCTGTGCGGAGGTGTTCTTTGTCACAGGAGGGCGGGGCCATCTAAAGCTGGCTGACGGCAGGCTTCCTATCAATGTGGGGGATTTTATCATTGTGAATTCCAATGTGGAGCATACCGAGGTCAGCTCCGAGGAGCATCCTCTGGAATATATTGTGATGGGAGTGGACGGTCTTGAAGCTCTCTCCGGCGATGACGGAGGCCAGGGCTATTCCATTGTCCATTTCCAGTCGGAGACCGAACAGCTTCTCTTCTATTTAAAAAGCCTGTTAAAGGAGATCGAGACCCATCTTCCAGGTTATAATATTATCTGTCAGGATATCCTGGAGGTAATCCTCCTGCAGCTGATGCGCCGCAGCGAATTTACCGTTACCTTTATTCCCTCCACCCGGAAGTCCAGCAAGGAGTGCGCCGTTGTCCGCCGTTATATTGACAATCATTTTAAAGAAAACCTGACCCTGGATGATCTGGCCTCCATTGCCCATGTAAGCAAGTATTATCTCGCCCATGCTTTCAGCCGGGAATACGGAACCTCCCCCATTAATTATCTGCTTTCCTGCCGCATCAAGGAAAGCCTTTATCTGCTCTCCGAAACACGGCTGCCTCTGTCACAGATTTCGGAAACCCTTGGCTTTTCCTCCCCAAGCTATTTTTCCCAAAGCTTTCGGCGGATTCAGGGCATCAGCCCCATTCAGTACCGGAAGAATTCCCGGAAGGAATAAAAAAACGGCCGTCCCATGACAGCCGTTTTACTCCGTAGCTTTAAATAAAATCTCATCCTCATAAACCAGACCGAGCCGCTCCTTGGCAACCTCCTCCGCATACTTCTTTGTCTGGACATATTTTCTCAGTTCTTCGATCTCCTTCTCGCGCTCCTCTTCCTGTTCAATCAGGGCCATCAGCTCTTCCTCGCGCTGCTGATAAGCCATATTCTTCTGCCGAAGCCGAAGCCTGCCAAAGGAGGCAACAATCAGCAGGCAGAAAACAGCAAACGCAATGACATGTACTCCGAAACGCTTGCTTCGCCGCAAGGCTCGCCTTGTCTTTGACATAGTTCCTCCTCCTTATTCCAATTCCGTAATCCCCTGTTTTTATAACTATTTGGAATTTATTATAACTCTTTTTATGTAATTATGCAATTTTTTTCCTGTTTTTTTTATAAATTTGGAAATCTGCAGATACAGGATCATTCCAAGCACTACGGCAGCTATGGCAAAGCCCCGGATGGCCCCGCTGTTTTCCAGATACAGCATGCGGAAAATACATACGCCGCAAACCAGCCAGTACAAAAGGTCCTCCAAAGCCACCGCCGCAACCCCGTGCGGTATGATTCTTCGAAAAATCCGCACTCCGTCATAGGCAATCATCATAAGCACTCCCAGTATAAATGCCCGGGAAAAAAACTGCAGTTCAAATAAAATCCCTTCACTCATAAGCGCTACTTAAACAGACGTCCCAGAAGAGACGCTCCCGTCTTCTGGAAATCCGTCACTTCCGAGTAAGCCATGCTGTCAATGCGCCCCTCAATGTCCACCTCTCCCTTTTCCAGAGTCAGACGGTTTACATGCAGATCCGCCCCTTTGATCGTCAGCATTCCCTGCTCCGTCTCCAATAAAATTTCCGCAATATCAAAGGAAATCACATCGGTCACACCACTGACAGTACCTGTCCGTCTATTATTCAATAAGAGCCTGTGGGATTTTGCGTATTGCTTTTCTTCCACAAAAAGACCTCCTAACATATTCAACCTATTGTTAAATATATTAGGAGGCACGGTCTTTTATTCTTGATTTAAAGATATTTGTACAATTCTTTTGCTTCGTCCTTTTTTACGGTTTCCTGAACATCCAGAACTTCTACCTTTACAGACTTTGTACCAAACTGTATCTCTATGACATCTCCTGCCTTCACATTCACAGATGCTTTGGCAGTCTTACCGTTGACCAGAACTCGTCCCGCATCGCAGGCTTCATTTGCCACAGTCCGCCGCTTTATGAGACGGGAAATCTTTAAATATTTATCTAAGCGCATATATTAGTTCAGAGCATCCTTTAATGCTTTTCCTGCTTTGAACTTCGGTGCCTTGGAAGCAGCAATGGTCATAGTCTTTCCGGTCTGGGGATTTCTTCCCTCTCTTGCCGCTCTCTCGGAAACCTCAAAGGTTCCAAAGCCTACCAGCTGAATCTTTCCGCCCTTCTTCAGCTCCTCGGTAACCACATCAGTGAATGCCTTTAAAGCCTTCTCTGCGTCCTTCTTAGATAATTCTGTTTGCTCTGCAATCGCAGCTACTAACTCCACTCTGTTCATCGGTATCTCCTCCTAAAAAAATTAAAACAAGTTATATTGAAGGATATGTCTGTGTGTGTGTTCCATATCTTCTTTCCTATTTATACTCGCTTCTTGTCTGTTTGTCAAGGATTTTCCGGCATTTTATTGTGTTTATGTGCCTTCTCCTGCGCTTTTATGGCATTCCAGCTGGCCAGTCCTTCCTCGGCGGTCAATGCTTTTTGGTCCCCGAACACATGGGGATGACGGCGCACCAGCTTCTGTGCCAGCATATTCACCACATCCTCAATGGCAAACCGTCCTTCCTCCGCCGCAATCTGACTGTGCATCAATACCTGAAGCATCACGTCCCCCAGCTCCTCACAGAGGTTCTCGTCATCCTTATTTTCAATGGCCTCAACCGCTTCCTGGCACTCCTCCTTGAGACACTTAATCAGGCTTTCATGTGTCTGTTCCCTGTCCCACGGACAGCCATGGTCGCTCCGAAGCTCCGCCACAATCTCAAGAAGCTCCTCATAGGTATATCTCTTTTCCATATCCGCACACTTCCCCCTATGAAAAGATGGGCTTTAAAGCTTCCGCCAGCTTATCCTTCTGCGCCTGGGCTTCGGATAAATCCTTTCCTAAAGTCGTAAAGTAGGTCTTAATCTTCGGCTCCGTACCGGAAGGACGTACAATGACCTCAGCACCGCCCTCCAGCTTGTAAATAAGCACATTCGCTGCCGGAAGTCCCGTCTTTTCCGGCTCCTTAAAGTCCGTAACCTTCACAACCGGATATCCGCCGATCTCTTTAGGCGGATTCTTGCGCAACTCATCCATAATTCCCGCCATCTTATCCATGCCGGACAGACCCGGAAACTCAAAGCTGTCAACCTTATTCAGATAACGGCCGTATTTATCATAAATCTCTTCCATTCTCTGCTTGAGGGAAGAACCGATGCTTCTATAATATGCGGCCATCTCACAGATCAGCATGGAACCGATAATTGCGTCCTTATCCCGCACATAGGGGCCGGCCAGATAACCGTAGCTCTCCTCAAAGCCAAAGATAAAGCGCTCCACCTCTCCTGCCGCCTCAAGTTGTGCAATCTGATCTCCAATCCACTTGAAGCCTGTCAGCACGCTCCGAAGCTCCACGCCGTAATTCGCCGCAACTGCGTCCGCAAGCGGTGTGGAAACAATCGACTTCACCGCAACCGCCTTTTCAGGCATCGTACCCTTTTCCATGCGGCCCGCACAGATATAATCCAGCAGCAAAACGCCGACCTCATTGCCCGATACCAGCTCATAGCTTCCGTCCGGACACTTCATGGCAATGCCCACCCGGTCCGCATCCGGGTCCGTAGCCAGCATCAAATCGGCGCCGGACTTCTCAGCCAGCTCAAGCCCCAGCCGCAGAGCTTCAAAAATCTCCGGATTGGGATAGGGACAGGTTGGGAAGCTGCCGTCCGGATACTGCTGCTCCGGAACAATCGTAATATCCGTAATTCCAATATCTTTAAGAATCCGCATAACCGGAACAAGCCCCGAGCCGTTCAGCGGAGAGTAAACCAGCTTAAGTCCTGCCGTCTCACAGATACCCGGCCGCACGCTGCGCGCCTTAATTGCATCATAGAGAGCCTCCTTGCAGTCATCACCCACATAAGCGATAAGCCCTGCCTTCATACCCTCATCAAAATCCATCATCTTCGCTCCGGTCAGAATATCCGTCTTTTGAATCTCAGCGTAAACAATATCCGCCGCCTCATCTGTCATCTGGCATCCGTCCGGCCCGTAAGCCTTATAGCCATTATACTTCGCCGGATTATGGGAAGCCGTAACCATAATACCCGCATTCGCCTCATAATAGCGTGTGGCAAAGCTCAATGCCGGAACAGGCATCAGCGCATCATAGATACGCACCTTAATCCCATTGGCCGCCAGCACGCAAGCCGCCGTCCTGGCAAATACGTCACTGTTAATCCGGCTGTCATAGCTGATAGCTACCAGCTGCTTTCCGCCCTGTGTCTTTACCCAGTTCGCAAGCCCCTGCGTAGCCTGCCGCACAACATAAATGTTCATCCGATTCGATCCGGCGCCCAAAACGCCCCGAAGCCCGGCCGTACCAAACTTCAAAGCAACCGCAAAGCGATCCTTGATCTCCTCCTCATTCCCTTTAATGGATTGCAGCTCCTCCGTCAAAGCAGAATCCTCCAGATCCGTTTCCAGCCAACGCTTGTACTCTTCTAAAAACATAATCACACACCCCATTCCTGAATTATGAAGAATCTTCCTTCATTTACATCTAATTCTAATAAATTTATCCCCAAAAGTCAACCGAAGTTCCCACAAAATCCCCCTCCGCCACAACCGGATTCGGCCGCAGAATAAGCCTCCCGGCTTATTCTGCAGCCGAACCGTCCCTCTTATCCCAGCACCCCCAAAATCATCCTTTTACGCTCGCTCTCCTGAGCCAGAAAAATCTCCAGCTTCTCCGTACTCTTCTCCGGAATCCAGGCCTTATTCGCATTGTAATAATGGTGCGCCAGCTTCCAAACCTTCTCCGGATATAACAGGCAGTCCGCCAGATACAGCCGCTCCTCTCCGGAAAGCGGCCTTTCCCCTTCATATGCCTCCAGCATACGCCGCGCCAGCTCTTCGTTCCAGCTCTGCTTCTCCATAATCTTTCGCAGAAAGAGACAAAGATCATTCATCTGCACATTTATCTCGCACCGTCCGAAATTCACTGCCGCCATCTCCTGCCGGCTGACAAAAATATTGTGATGTATGTACTCGCCATGGCAAATATGCCCTTCCGCCGCAGCCCTGCACCAAAGGCCTTCATATCCTGATTTCTCAAGCCGTCTTAAGGCATGCCGCCCCTGCTCCAGAATCTCCTCCGCATACTTCTGAAACAACAGCTCAAAGCTTCCTTTTTTCCGCTTGCCGCGTATAAAATTCCAAACACGTTTCAGCTCCCGGTTATGCTTATCCATTTCCGTACGCCTGTCATTTCCCAGCAGGCGTTTCGCCGTCTCCTCCTCCGTGTTCCATATGCCCCTGGCCGTCCGGTGAATCCGCGCCAGCAGCCGCATACTCTTCAGAAGCTCCTCTTCATTCCGCGTATCACATTCCCTGCCGGAGGGCCAGTTCTTGACAATCCAGCTGGTATCATATTCCCCTGCGGATATCAGTTCCCCCTCCCGGTTCGCAATTGCCCGGTCCGTCTGACAGACGCCCTCCCTTTCAAGCACGGCTAACAGCATCTGCTCATAGGGAAGTTTTGTCTTAGACCCTGCAAATTCTTTTAATATTTTTAATCCCTGCTCTGTCTCCAGCATTATTGCCCCGCGTCCGCCAAAGCTCCGAAGTAATTTCATTTCATACTGCTCTAAAATTTGCAGCGCCTTTTCGTTCACAAAAATCCCCCCGTTCCTTTCATATCTATGAAGGAACGGGGGGATTTATGCACCCGGGCAGCCGAAAGCAGGCATGAATTTTCCTGCCCGCCCTAAAGGCCCTCAAGGCGCGATAACAGATATTCTTTTGTATTGCACTCCGGATGCTCAATCACAAGCTCCAGCAGTTTATTTAACGTGTCTCCAAGCTCCGGTCCGGGGCTCATACCTGCCCGTATCAAATCTCTTCCCGTAACCGCCAGTTCCTTTAAGGAAAGACAGGACTGTTCTTCCAAAACACGCGTATATAATTGTTCCAGCTCCTCCAGCGCTTCCAGTTTTTCCTGCCGCATAGCCGGGTTTTGCGCCAGAATATCCGCCCGGCGCAGCTTCAGATAGTCGGGAAAGTACTCTCTGCCAATGCGGAAAACCGCCCGGCGGACACCCCTGGGCGTAAGGGAAATCTGCAGATAATCATGCACCCGCACCAGATGCTTCACATGGCAGATTGTATTGTTGTCAAATTTCAAACGGCGCAGAATACGCTCCGCAAGATCCGCCCCTATTTCTCCATGGCCCTGAAAATGATCTATTCCCTGTTCATCTCTTACATGTGCCGCAGGCTTTCCGATATCATGGAGCAATGCCGCCAGGCGCAGCACCTTATCCGCCTCTGCGGCCTGCACGGCCAAAAGAAGATGCTCTCCGACGCAGCGGAAATGGTGCGGGTGATTCTGCGGCGTTTCCATGCAGGCATCGAATTCCGGAAGTATAACGGCCGTAATCCCCATATCATAGAGGACACGAAACACTTCCGGATGTTCGGAGAGCAGAAGCTTGACAAGCTCTGTTTGTATCCGCTCGGCACTAATCCGGGAAAGTCCGGGGGCAAATTCCTTCACAGCCTCCCTGGTCTCTTCTTCAATTTTAAAATTGAGCTGCGCGGAGAACCGTACCGCTCTCATGATGCGCAGACCGTCCTCCGTAAAACGCTCTCGGGGATCCCCCACACAGCGGATACGCCCCTTTTCCAGATCTCCCATCCCGTCAAAGGCATCAATAAGCCCCTCCGTATCATTATATGCCATAGCATTGATGGTAAAATCTCTTCTTTTTAAATCCTCCAAAAGACTGGGCGTAAAGATGACCTCCGACGGGTGCCTGCCGTCCTGATACTCCCCGTCGATACGGTAGGTCGTAACCTCAAAGCCCTCTCTCCCGCACATCACCGTCACGGTTCCATGCAAAATCCCCGTGTCAATGGTTCTGGAAAACAGAGCCTTAACCTGTTCCGGCCTGGCATTGGTGGTAATATCCCAATCCGCCGCCTCACGCCCCAGGAGGGCATCGCGAACACAGCCTCCCACTGCATAAGCTTCAAATCCCGCTTCCATAAGGCGGGTGATAATCCGATTTGCTTTTTCCGGTATCTTTATAGTCATCCGGTTTCTATCCGCCTGTTTCCGCATGGCCCGTGCCTTTGCATTAATATGCTTTTCCCCAGTATACCATAGCCTTTGCCGGCTTCCCGCAGCAGATGCAGGTATCGGAAAGCTTTTCCTGATCAAACGGCATACAACGGGAGGTTGCCGTAGTTTCTTCCTTGATCCTGTCCTCGCACGCCTGGTCCCCGCACCACATAGCCCTTACAAAGCCGGGCTTTTCCTCCAGCGTCTTTACAAATTCCTCGTAGTCGGTCACATCATAGGTGTGGGCATCCCGATGGGTTCTTGCTCTCTCAAGCATCTCCTTCTGCATGGTATCCAGAATCTCCGCAAGCTTTTCGGAAATTTCATCCAGAGATACAATGGTTTTCTCACGGTTGTCGCGCCGCACAATCACGGCCTGATTTTCCTCAATATCCCTGGGTCCAATCTCGATCCGCACAGGAATTCCCTTCATCTCCTGCTCCGAGAACTTCCATCCCGGGCTCTTGTCGGAATTATCCACCTTTACCTGATAACCGGCCTTTAGAAGCTCCTCCTGAATGGAAAATGCCTTGTCAAGAACACCCTCCTTGTGCTGGGCAATGGGAATCACCATTACCTGTACCGGAGCAATCCGGGGCGGAAGCACCAGTCCGCTGTCATCTCCATGCACCATAATAATTGCGCCAATCATACGGGTGGTCATGCCCCAGGAAGTCTGATGCACATACTGAAGCTGATTATCCCGATCCGTATACTGAATCTCAAAAGCCTTTGCAAAGCCATCTCCAAAATTGTGGCTGGTGCCGGACTGCAGCGCCTTGCCGTCATGCATCAGGGATTCGATGGTATAGGTCGCCTCCGCTCCCGCGAATTTCTCTTTATCCGTTTTCTGCCCCTTGATAACCGGAATTGCCAAAACCTCCTCGCAGAAATCCGCATACACATTCAGCATTTGGATGGTACGCTCCTCCGCTTCCTCCGCCGTGGCGTGTGCCGTATGTCCCTCCTGCCACAGAAATTCCCGTGAACGCAGGAACGGACGGGTGGTCTTCTCCCAGCGCACCACGGAGCACCACTGATTGTATACCTTAGGAAGATCCCGGTAGGACTGTACCTCCTTGGCGTAGAAATCACAGAACAGGGTTTCGGAGGTTGGCCTTACGCACATCCGCTCCTGCAGAGGCTCCAGTCCTCCATGGGTCACCCAGGCAACCTCCGGCGCAAAGCCCTCCACATGATCCTTCTCCTTCTGAAGAAGGCTTTCGGGAATAAACATGGGAAGATACACATTCTCCACGCCCGTCTCCTTGAATCTTCTGTCCAGCTCCTTTTGGATATTCTCCCAGATTGCATAGCCTGCCGGCTTGATCACCATGCACCCTTTTACGCTTGTATAATCTATCAGCTCCGCTTTCTTTACAACATCCGTGTACCACTGGGCAAAATCCGTGTCCATGGATGTAATCGCCTCTACCAGCTTCTTATCCTTTGCCATCACTTTTCTCCTCTCAATCCCTGATTTAAAAACTTACCTCGGACTGTTATCATTCTATTACCCTGCAATATGCTTTGTCAAGGAAAACAAGGGCTTATTCCGGGGTTATCTGTCCCCAAAGCTCCCTGATCAGCAGAACCGACAGTGGGCCGAGGATAATTCCTCCGAAGCCATAGAGCTTTACGCCCACATAGACGCTCATAAGGATGACTATCGGAAGGAGCCCGAGACGGTTTCCGATCAGTCTCGGCTCCAGAATCTCCCGGGTCAGCATGCAGATTGCGTAGGTTGCGGCCAATATGGCGGCGGAGGTAAACTTCTTTTGAAGCACAAGCACCAAAATCCATGGAACAAAGACAGAGCCTGTTCCGAATACGGGCAGCGCATCCAGAAATCCGATTCCGATTCCCACCGGTATGGGGCTATGCGCACTTCCCGAAATCCACACGCCCAAAGTACAGAGCAGTATAACGATTCCCATTATGATACACTGTGCCCTCAGATAACCGCCCACCGCATGCAGTATCCCCCGGATAGATGCCTTCGTCTTCTCATAAAGCGGATATTTCTTTCCCATCTCCTTTATTTCCTCAAAATCCGCTGACAAAAAAAGCACGGAGATTCCCGTTACCAGAAGCGCCGCCGTCCAGGAACCGGCTCCCTTCAGAAACTGCCAGGAGCCGCCGAAGGCCCCCGGAAGGATATTCTGCCGGGCCTGGTCGCGGAATATGTTCAGCTGCTCCGCCACAAAAACACGCACGCCTGAGGCTTCCATATGGAAAAGCTCACTTACGCTGTCGCAGCAGTCATACAGAATCCGCTCCGCCTGCCCCCATGCCCCGGAAGCCGATCCCAGCCGCAGAGCCAGACTGCCCAGCCACCGAAGGACCGTATAACATCCCGCCGATAAAAGTATGGCTGTCAAAATCAGCAGTACCGCCATCACATAGGGCGGACGGATATGGAGCCGGCGCTTAATCCATCCGAGAAGGGGCCAGCTCCAGCAGACAATTACCCCCGCAAGCAAAAACGGAATCACCAGGGGCACCAGGTACTTCATTCCCAGATACACACCGACTATGATTCCGATTTTTTTACAGAGTATTTTGTTTTCCTTAACCCATTTCATTCCCGTTTCACATCCTCCTGCCGCAGCCTTCCGGCCATTGTTGCTTTCAAGAATAGTATAAGTGAAACGAAAAAATTTACCCTGTTACATTCATCCAGATAAAATTGAAAATGAACTGCTTCTCGGCTTTGTATCAGCCGGATGTCTCCGGCAGCGGAAAGAAGGGAATAAAAGCCGCATTTTCAGGCTCTATCTGAAATGTCATGGTTTTCTGTGTCTTTGGATGTACAAATTCCAGGTGATATGCACACAGAGCCGGATAAGACTTATCCACAGAATCCACATCCTTATTTTTTATGCCGTACTTCCGATCTCCTGCAAGGGGTGTACCCATCCCCGCCATCTGCACCCGTATTTGATGATGGCGCCCTGTAATAAGCCTTATTTCCGTGAGTTCCCGCTCCTTGCTGGTCTTCAAAATCCGATAACGCAGAACTGCCTTTTTTGCTCCTGCCGTTTTCTCCCCGACAATCTCCGAACGGTTTTCTCTTCCGTTTTTTCGCAGAAAATCTACTTTTTCCGACCACTTATCCACCGGTTTTTCCACATTTTTGCCAGGTTTTCCACCATCATTTCCCTTTTTCCGATCATTTTCAACAGTGTTTGCCCCCTTTTCCCGAACGGCGAGATAGTTCTTTTTCATTCTCCCATCCTGAAGCTGGCGGCTCAGCCCTGCTGCCGCGGTTTCTGTTTTGGCAAATACCAGAAGTCCCTCCACAGGCTGATCCAGACGGTGAATAACAGCCAGATACGGAGTACCTTTTTCCGGTTCTTTTTCATAAAGGTAGTTCTTCAATATACTTTCACAATCCTTCGTGCCCGTACGGGCGCTCTGGACAGGAACACCTGCCGGCTTGTAACAAACCAGCAGGTGCGCATCCTCAAATACAATCTTTAAATTCATCTTGTGCCTCTTCAGATATCCAAAAGGTCGCTGTACATCTTCAGCGCTCCGTCCGTTTCGTGGGCAAGCACGCGCTTTGCCAGTACCTTGCCCAGCTGCACGCCTTCCTGATCGAAGCTGTTCAGATTCCAGATAAAGCCCTGGAACATTACCTTATTTTCAAAGTGTGACAAAAGGGCTCCCAGAGATGCAGGCGTAAGCTGATCGCCGATGATAATGCTGGAAGGACGGCCGCCCTCAAAACGCTTATTGGGGTTCTCATCCACCTTGCCGCAGGCAAATGCCACAATCTGAGCCACCACATTGGCGCAGAGCTTCTGCTGGCTTGTGCTGTCCTGAATCACAACATCCACACCCATCTGACTGTTTTTAAAGCCCACAAACTGGAGCGGCACAATGTTCGTCCCCTGATGGAGCAGCTGATAGAAGGAGTGCTGTCCGTTGGTTCCGGGCTCACCGAAAATGACAGGGCCTGTGGAATAGTCTACCGGTTCGCCGAAGCGGTTCACGGACTTTCCGTTGGATTCCATATCCAGCTGCTGCAGATGAGCCGGGAAACGGCTGAGTGCCTGGGAATAGGGAAGCACCGCCGTACTTGTACATCCCATTATATTGCACTCGTATACGCCAATCAGGGCGTCCAGCATAGCCGGATTCTCCAGGATATCTTCCTTTTTGGCAAGTGCATCCTCCGCAGCCGCACCGGCCAGAAATTCCTCAAACACCTTCGGTCCGAATGCCAGGGACAATACAACTCCGCCCACTGCCGAGGTGGAGGAATAACGGCCGCCGATATAGTCGTCCATAAAGAAGGCTGCCAGATAGTCGTCGCTCTTGGCAAGCGGCGAGGTCTCGCTGGTAACTGCAATCATATGCCTGGAAGCGTCAAGACCGGCCTTGGCAAGTGCATCCTTTACGAAGGATTCATTGGTCAGAGTCTCCAGCGTTGTTCCGGATTTGGACACCAGCACGAAGAGGGAATGTGCCACATCAATAGATTCCAGAACAGCCGCCGCATCGTCCGGATCCACGTTGCTGATAAATTTTGCCTCCATTTTAAAGGTATTGTTCTTTTTTGCCCAATTCTCAAGAGCCAGATACATGGCCCGGGGGCCCAGATCGCTTCCGCCGATACCAATCTGTACCACAGTCGTAAACTTCTCGCCTGCGGCATTGGTGAGCTCTCCTGCATGCACCTTATCGGCCAGCTCCGAAAACTTCCTCTGCTGCTCCGTATAGAAAGCGCGCTTGTCCACACCGTCAGCTACGACCGCCTCTCCCAGCTGTCCGCGGGTCAGCTGATGCAGCACGAGACGCTTCTCACCGGTGTTTATCACCTCTCCATTGTACAGAGCTTCATACTTCTTTGTAAGCTGTGCTTCGTCCGCCAGCTTCGCAAGCGCTGCCAGTACCTTGTCATCCACCTGCTTTGCGGCATAGTTGTAGGTAAGACCGCCTGCCATGGGAACACTGTACTTTTTCACACGCTCCGCTCCGCTCTCTCCGGTCATAACCTCCGCAAGGTTTACACGCTCTGCCTTTGCAAGCTCCTGATACGCATCCAGGGCGTCCAGATTTTTCCAGCTTATCATAAATCGAATCCTCCTTCATATTCTCCGCTTTTCAGCTTGATATTACTCGTATTGTAACATATTTATCCGAATTATTCCACTGGATTTTATCCCGTTCGGCCGGACAGTACGGACAGAACTTTCCCCAGAAACGGCACGGACAGCTCCACCCGGCCAATAAGGCTTTCATATGGCCTTGGCAGCATGTCGTTGTCTGCGTTGGCGTCTCCCCGGGTTATAAATTCCCGTTCCGCCGTCCGGTTCTCCATCACACGATGCGTAGTGACCGCGTCGCCGTTCCTCCCCCCGTAAAATACAATAATATCTCCTTCCCGTATCTCCTCCGGTTCCACATATCTTGCATATACCACGCTGCCCTGTGCAATTGCCGGCTCCATGCTGCCGCTGACGATGATATACGCCTGAAACCCCAGAAAAAGAGGCAGGGCCGACAGCGCCCCTGCCAGCACCGCAAGAAGCAGACATATCTTACTTACGGCTTTCAGGAGGTACGCTGCGGCCTTTCCGCTTTTCTTTCCGTTTTCTAGTTTTTTTCTTTTTTCATACATTTTTTCAAAAGTACCATTAAGAGCACCAGGCCCACGGCTGCGGCAATTCCGATTATTGCGGCGCCGTGAATAAGCCTGCTTCCCTGATCCGAATCAATGCCGTCTCTTCCGGCCATGGGAACCTCATCATCATCCAGATCTTCAAGTTCTGCCGGACCTTCCAGCGGTATCTCCTCTCCGGTGATATCCTGCTGCTCTCCTGCCGTCTCCTGTGCATCCGCACCGTTGCCGGGCAGTACCGTAACTCCGCTGTCCTGAGTGATCACCACCGTTTCCTCTTCCGTAATCACCGTCTCGCCTCCTGACGCGCCGCCGGCCGGCGAAGAAGCCTCCACTGGCGTGTAGACAAAGGTAAAGATATTTTCCGCCTCATTTGCTGACAACGTCTTTGTCAAATTGTATGCCTGGGGCTCATAGCCCTCCAAATACAGAAATGCGATTACCGGTTTGTCACCCACATTTCCATAGTAGGTTTTGCTGCCAGCCAGCTGCTTTCCGGAAGCATCCTGATAATTCACTTTATAGGAGACCAGCTCCCCCTTAATACCGTAAAATACCACATAATCCCGATCCTCTGTCACGGTAAGAGCAGAGTTGGATACATCCGCGGCCTCCCCGTTATCCCGGCCGCTCTGACGTATCCCTTTTACATAATACTTGCTGTCTGCGGCCAGTTCAACCATGTCCTGAGGATGAAAGGTAATCATGGAGCCGTACTCAAGCCCTTTTAACACCACCCGGGACCCGCTGCTGTCAGCCTGGCCGCCCGTATCACCTGCTCCCGTGAAGGTTCCCTGTTTTCCGGAATAAAGTGTAATGGTGTAGGTAGTATTATGATCCGTTCCGCTGTCGGCCGGAGGCGCCTCTGAGGCAAGGCAGTCCCTGCCGTTCAGTGCCGTAAGCAGACACAATGTCAGAAATCCGGCCAGTATTTTATTCCGCATCTTCATGCTCCTGTCCCCCTTTCCGATATCCGGCAAATCCGAGTAGCAGCATCAGAAACCCGCCTGCCAGCGCAAGTCCGGACCATAAAAGCGGATTGGCGGTATCTCCCGTCTGCGGGGCTCCCACTGTGTAAATCACCTTTTTCTGTGTTACCTTGCGTGTGGTTCCCCCTTTGTTCTCTGTCTCCGGCGCCAGCGAGGAAACCTTCTCTACCGCAAAATTCATCTTCAGCTGTGCCAGCGTTTTCTGATATGCGTTTCCCTGCGTCTCTCCGTCCAATGCAATTTGCAGGGAGACTATGCCGGATTTTCCTGCCTCCAGAGTATCCAGGTAAAAATAGTCCTCCAGACTGCTGGTGGCCTCATGAAGGCCTACGCCTAAGGCCCCGGCGCTTTTGTCCCCGCCAACGCTCTCGCTGCTGTAAAGAACTCTTGATCCCCCTCCGGTTCCGCTTTCCGTATAGGTCAGAACATACGTATAGGCGCCGCCGTTGGCCGTCTGTTCGCCATCCTCCTCCTGCTCAAGGCTTTTTACCACTTCGTTTGTCATATACCAGTCTGTGGCCTTATCCCCATTGTTTTTTAACTTTATCTGGAAAGTAACGCTGTCGCCAGGCTGTAATGCGCGGGCCTGGTCTGAAATCTGGGACGACTGGAATGTGCTCTCCATCTTATCCCCAGCAAAGCGCACCTCCATGTCCCCGCTTCCCGTATAATCCTCCGCATGGGCGGTTACCCCACTGCCCAGCGCCAGGAGCATTGCCGTTACAAGGCATCCGATTTTCTTTTTCATACGCCGCTCCCTCCTGTCAGGTTAAGATTCCCGCTTTCGTCGATGGTCACATCCACGCCCCAGGCGCTCTTAATGGCATCCTGGGCATTATGTGTCTGCACGGCGTCCACCTCCGCTTCCAGCACAAACCGGACGCCGTCAAAATCATAGTCCAGCGAAATGACCATGCCCGCATCTGTGGAAGTAACATGCTTCTCTACTCTTTCCAGCACGGCGGAATCGATCATCAGCGTATCGGTAAGGGCATTGCTGGTTTCTCCTGCCCCGAGAACCTTCGTATAGTAGAAGACCATCCGCTCATCCGTGGAGGCATTCTTATCCTCTACCCAGCCGCTTTTTTCCTCAAGTCCCAGCTTAATCAAATCAGGTGTCAGATCCGTCCGCTTTTTCTCCCCGTTTTCCCCGTCCGCATCCTCCTGCCAGTAGCGGTACACAATCATCCGTACATATTTGTCAATAGAGCCGCTGTTTTTCACGCTGAGCACTTCGCTGTATGGTTTGCCTGGCTGTATCCGGCTGTTATCCGGGGAGGTAAGATCTGCCAAAAGCTGACCGCTGCTGTCTCCCTGTCCGCCTACGGCGTCTCCGTTTTCCAGCAGTGTGACTCCTATCTCTGTCAGCTCAATCTTCGCCTGGTAATCTTCGCTGTAATAGGTCAGCGCCGCCCGGCTGCTGCCTACGGCGCTTCCCAGCAGCAAAAATGCCGCTGCTACAAAGAAAAGGGCCGTTATGGAGCCTCCCGGAAAGTTCCCCGGGAAACCGCTCTTTTTTGTTTTACTGCGGATTTTCATTGTGCAGCCTCCTTTCCGGCCGTATCCAGGCTCAATGCCCAGTCTGCGTAAGGCTCTCCGGCCTCATTATAGAGTACCGGCGTACACTCCTGGACCACCACCACGTTAAACGTCTCCATGTCCTCGTCCTCCGGCCCCGTAATGCTGACCACCATGGTATTGGCAGATGCTCCCGGCGCTACAATATTTCCATAATACCAGTAGCCGTCTGCCTCCTGCTTCCATCCGTTTCCGGCAAAGGACAGCTTCACGGTACTTCCCGCAAATACCTTTACGCGTACATAGCAATCGATCCCTCCGGTATTCTCTATACGGACATGCTTCTCCATGCCTTTTATATCCTCATGGAGGGTCGTCTGTGTCCCCAGGGCCAGCTCATGGCTGCCCTTTGCCGTTGCATAGGTGGTAAAATATGCCAGCGAAATCCGTACGCTCCAAGCCGACGCCATTACCAGGGCAAGAGCTGCCAGAAGTGTTATTTTGGAAACATATGATTTCTTTCTCTTCATTCCTTCCGTCCCCCCTTTTTAATTTACCGCCTGGCTCCCTGTCCAGCCGTCGTCGTTACGCTTGTAATGGTTTCTGACGCCTGCGCCAGGTACGAGCTTGTCGTCATAGGTATTGATGTATTCTGCCAATACATCAGCAACGCCTGTTTCCTCCGTATTCAGCCGGATGGTCAGCACCTGCGTCTTATTGCTGCCTGACAGCTGGTAGCTGCTTCCACTGTAAACTTCCTCTACCGTAATCTCTGTTCCCACCGGGAAATTGCCGATATCAATGGTCTGCGTGCCGGGCGCTTTGAAGTCCGTGGTAAATACATCGTTAAATATAACCTCATTCTCCAGAGTTGCCTTCACGTCAAACACAAACATGGCTCCTCCCAGGGTTTCGTTGTAGCTGTCCAGGGTCTTCTTAAGCTGTACCTTTCCGTAAGCCGTATTGGTAATAGTATAGGTAGTGCCTTTTTCTCCTTTCTGCGGTTCTGAAATTTTGCCGGTGTAGTTTTCCACCGGAATTTCCTTTACCGTGTAAGTATATTTTGTTCCTGCGCTGTCATATTTGGGCAGCTTCTCAAAAGTATGGAACCAGTCATTTTCAACATTCAGCGTCCCGGTTTTGAACGGCTTTTCGTTATTGTCATTTCGCCACAATTCCGCGGTAATGCTTTCCGGTCTCCAGTTGTTTGCATTATCCTGGTCAATCCATTCCTTCTCTACCGCTATATTGACCTCGCTTTTCTCTTTGTTTGTGATGGTGACAATATAATGCTTCTGCACTACATCGGGCCAGCTTGTATCCAGCTGCTGCTCCGAAATCTCCATATCAAATCCGGCCGCGTCGTCCTTATTCTCCTCTACGGACCATTTCACAGCCTCACTGTCGCCCAGTTTTTCCCAGGTGTGAGACCACCGGTTTCCCCGGTTAAGCTGAGTCTCTGCGTCCGTGAATTCCGCGGCCAGCTCTGAAGCCGCTCCATTAAGGGATTTCATCAGATATACCCTAAGGTTTTCCGGCACTTCCTCGTATTTGGAGGTATCCGTAATCACATTTCCTTTTACATCTTTCCAGACCTTGTTTACGGTGAGGGACATTTCCTCGGTTCCCACCACGAGCCGGCCGTTGTTGGCAATGGCTGAACCATAGCCGTAAGACCAGTTTCCGGTCATTACCACACCGTCCGATTCGGCTATGGCTTTGGCAGTTTCCCTGGCTCCTGCTTCCGGGTTGCTGTATACATAAAAGGTCCGGTTTATTCCCCATAATTCTAGCTTATTTGTTACCGGCCCACTTTCCTTTTTCCCCGACCAGTTGGCATTGGAGCCACCCAGGACATGGCCGGAAACATACGCGTGTGTACCTTTTCCATTATCTACAGAGTGAATATCGCAGGAGTTATTGTTATCTGCAACAAAAGCGCCCTCCATTTGAAAAATTGCCAGGCTTCCTGTATCACAGCAATAAATAGCTCCCGAATACATTGTGGCCCCATTTGTTGGTTTTTTCAGCATAGAATTATCTGTCACATACAGATTTTTCATCTCCAGAGACGAGCCGCTCCATACATTAATGCCTCCTCCACAGGCATACTGTGTAGCTAACGTTTTTGAGGCATTATTTATAATATCTGCACAATAAATCTTAGCTTTGGCATTGTTCTTAAGAGAGATTCCTCCGCCCATGCCGGTGGTGGTATTTCCTTTAATCAAAGTACGGCTGCCTCCCTCTCCTTTGGTAATGGACAGGTTTCCGCCGGACATATAGATTCCGCCTCCCTCTCCATAGCCGTTTACTTCATTTTCCAGAATACTGCCTCCGGTTAAGGAGAGATTTGCATTTAAGCCGTGGATGCCTCCTCCGTTCCAGCTTGACTGGTTTCCCTGGATGGTTCCGCCGGACATATTCAAGGTGCCTGATACTCTGAGAGCGCCACCGCCATAGTCCTTTTTCTGGTTAACATTTTTGCCCGCCTTAATGACCGTATCCCCTTTTATGTTCAATGTGGCTCCCGAAGAAACAAGAACCAGAGCATAATCTGCCTCCACAAGATTGCCGTTAATTCTGGTTTTCTCAAAGGTGACCTCATCTCCGCTCTTTACCTGGAATAAGTAATTTCTGTTTTCATCACAGCGGGTAAAGGTAATGGCTTCCTCCGTATTCAGATTTTCTTCATCCCCTGCCGCAATGGATACGGGGGAACAGATGTAAATTGCCTCCGCATGTTTTTCCTCTGCGCGGGTCACTGCCTCCTCCAATGTTTTTGCAACAAAAGCATTCCCGTCATGTGTATGTGTTTCCGCCGGATCCAGATAAATCCGTTCGGGTTCCATGACATCATTGTAATAATAATGCTTGATAGAGTCGTTTCGGGGCAGATACTTCATCAAAGTATAGTCAGAACCGGAATCCGTAATGGTATTTCCCCCGGATTCATTTTCCAGTTTTTCAAAAACTCCCTCCAGTAATACCCCCTTTTTAGCATACAAAAAGATTTCCGCAGATTTACCATTAGGAATGGTATTCTCATTCTGGGTTTTATTTTTATAGACATGTGATGTCTCCTCCAGTTTAAGAGAACCCGGCGATGTATTATTCAGATATACACCTCCGATAATTTTCGGATAACCTATGGTATCATTGTCGCTTTCTCCCTTTGCCGTGTTTTCTTTAATTACGCTCTCACCGGTTATATGGACGGTCTTTGATTTAGAAAAAACGCCTCCAGCCGTATATCCGGCCGTATTATTCAAAATCTGGCAGTCCATAATTTTTAACGTGGTATTCGTTGTAGAAGTTGCATCATATATAGCTCCGCCTGCCTCACTGGCTGTGTTCTCTTCTGCCGTAACTCTGGATATCTGCAGTGTTTGATTCGCTCCCATACTGCTTCCGATTGCACCGCCGCATGCCGCCTGGTTACCTTTAAATAAAGTATCCTGAATATTTACGGATGACTTATAGGTGGAACTGGGATAAATATAGACTCCACCGCCATATCTGGTATCCGTGCTGTTATCCAGAAACTTTGTTCCGCTTATCTCTGTTACTCCATCGCCTATACGGACAGCGCCCCCATTTCCCACCGCACGATTCTTTGAAAAGATGGAATCTGTTATAGTGAGAGTACCAATATTTGTCTTATGAGGACCCGAAAAAGCAACGGCCCCGCCCTCTTTTGCACTTATATTTTCGGTAAATACACACTTATCCAGATTCAAAGATACCGGGGCTCCGGTACTGCCAACCATAGTAATCGCCCCTCCGCCTACACGGTTAGAGTTTCCCAATTCATTTTTAATAAACTGGCAGTCCAAAAAAGAGCCGGAGGTGGGAGCACCGCTGCCCCATGCAAAAAACGCACCACTATTGACTCCCTTATTCCCCTCAAAAATACAGTTTTCTGCAGTCAGATTACCGCCTTTTAAGTAAATTGCACCGCCGTCTCTAGTGGCATTTCCGCCAGTAAGTCTTAAGTCCTTTAGAAATATAGCCGCTCCTGTACCGCTGCACTTGATAATACCACCGTCTGTCGCAGTTCCATCTCCCTTAAGCACACCGCCTTCTCCTCCGGTCAAAGACAGCTCCAGTTTTGCCTTTGTCAATGTAATCAACGGACTGTTACTCTTTCCTGTCCAGGTATACCCGTTAATATCTATAGTAAACACTGTAGCATTTTTACAAGTTGTGGAGGAAATCGTAATACTCTCCCCCTCTATATCCTGCTGCAGAACGATAGTCTCCTCATTTTTGACCGCCTTCACAGCCTCTGCCAGGGTTTTGTAGGACTTCTCCCCAATAGTCGCCACCCCACCGCCTGCCAGCGTCACACTATAGTAGGAGAAATGGTCGGTTTCCATACTTATGTCCTCACCATCCACAAAGGTGTCAATGGATTCCGCCACATTTGCCTCTGTATCCAGGTGATGTATCTGTACGCCCTGCTCTTCGCCGTTTAATACCTGGCTGAAGGTCACTTTTACCTCTTTCTGGGGCTGTACTTGGTTTCCGTCCTCGTCAAGAAGGCAGATATCGAAGATTCTCTGCTCCAGGACGATCTCTCCCTCTGTCTCGCCGGACAGCAGCTGGGAAGCCGCCTCAAATCCCTCGTCCCCTTCATGAAGCTCCACTGCCCGCATGGTCAGCGTTCCTTCCGGGAATGCGTCCGCCGGGCCGGTCATGGAGATCACCAGGCCATCAGCCAGTGTGACGCTGTACTCTCTGTCTCCTTCTATGACATCCGACGGCGTCGCTTCCGGTACGTCTGACGGAGTAGCCATCTCTGTCTCTTCTTCCAAAAGTTCATTTTCTTCTACTATTTCTTCCTCCGGAAGCTCTTCACCTTCCGTATCTGCCTCAGGAAGCTCTCCGTCTTCCTCATTGTTCCCGGCAGGCTGCGAATCAGGAATATCTTCCTCTTTATTTTCCTCCTCCGGCGTTTCCCCGCTTTGGCTGCGGTCATAACATTCGGAAGCATGACTGTGCTCCTCAAGCGTACATGTCAGAACGCTTGTTGTCCCATAACACTCTTCCGTATGAGTATGCTCCTCCGCACTTTCCTCCAGACCGCAGATAAGTTCTGACTGCTCCGTAAAGCAGCTCTCATCATGTACATGCTCCTCTTTCTCGCAGCTTAAGGACGCTTCCACCTCCAGGGTATGAACCGGCGTCACCGCCACATAGACCGTGGCGGATACAACCGCCGCAATCAAAACCATGGAAATTGCTGTTTTCTGCAGACGCTCCCGTCTGCCTCGTTCCTCCAAAAAATTTTACCCACATTTTTCGGATTAAATCTTTCATCGGAACACCTCCTTTATGTTTTTTGCTATATGTTTAATGAATCGGACCCATATCCTCAAAGGGCCAGACCCGAAATATCAGTTTTCCAATAATCTGTGCCTGGGAAACGCAGTCAATTCTGCTGCTGCGGCTGTCTTCCGAAACCCTGCGGTTATCGCCCATAACAAATACCTTTCCATTCGGAACCCGGCAGGGAAGCTCAATGCCGCATTTCCCGAAATCTTTTTCTTCCAGATAGGGCTCCTGCAGGAGTACGCCGTCTATATACACGTCCCCGTCACGATTGATGTCCACCCATTCACCTGAAAGACCTATGACCCGTTTCACCAGTATTTTATCGCCGTGATAGAATGCTATCAGATCACCTCTTGCAAAATCCGCTCCCCGCATCGACACAATCACGTCTCCCATTCGCAGCGTGGGCCGCATGCTGATGCCATTTACCTGGAGCACCGGAAATATCATCTCTGCCGCAAGCGACAGTACGCATGCCATGACAATCATGATGCCTGTCATTTTCCCAAGCTCGCCCCGATAGCGCATTTTCCGGCTTTCCCTTTCAAGCTCCGACTCAAGCTGTGTAAGGGCCGGTATTTCAACGCTCTTCTTTTCCTTCATACCGTTCCCCTGTATCCTCTTGTATGCCGCCCGGCTCATTCTTTGAATCCCCGGTGCTTTTCTCCTTATTAGGAAAGCGGATATTGTAGAGATATTGGTCCGCCGCTTTCTGTGCTGCTTCAAACACACCGTTCAGCCTGAGGGCAGCTTCCGCAATAGAGCCGGCCTCTCTTAGTTCAATCTCCCTTTTTGTGCGCTCCGCCTGCAGTATGTCTGTCAGTTCATGAATTCGGAGGTCTTTCTGATCCAAGCGTTTCCGCAGGCGTTCATAGTTTTGCTCCAGCTCCTCCAGGCGGGCTGTGACCTCCTCAAGCTCCAGCTTGGATTTCTCCGTTTCTTTCACCTGTTCGACAAGTATTCGGAGCAAGTCTCGCCTGTTAAGCCTCCGCAGCTCCCTGTCTGTCATGGCGCTTTATTCCCCTCTCCCCGGAAACTCCCGGCCGCCGGCTCCTCCAAGAAAATGTTTCCCCCATTATCCGCAGCCTCAACACGCTCCAGAAATTCATCGTAGATCTCTTCGCCCCGCTGCCTGGCTTTTACCGCGTCCGGCAGCCGGTCAAAAGAGCCCAGATACCGGGTTCTTCCCTGAAATGTAATCTGAGCTATCCACAATCTGCGTTTTTTATCAAAATATACTCCGTTGTATCCGCTGGTATTGGATTTGAGCAGCCGCCCGCTCTTTATGGCCTTCAGCTTGGTAACGGAGGTTCCCTCTCTAAGCCCCAGATTGTTTTTGTAAACAACAGCCCGGAGGCAGCCGCAGCTTTTCGTTTTTCCCGACTGAAGCCGTGTCTGCCCTACTACCACATCTTGCCCGCAGATGCAGCGGCATTTCCACTGATGCATCCCTTCCGATTTTCCGGCATATTCGGTAACGGTCAGCCAGCCGAATTTTTTTCCTGTAAAATTCTTAAGCGGCGGATGGCCAAGACACCCGCAGCTTTTCTTATAGCCTGCCGTCAGCTGCCCCAGCTCCGTGTATACCTCTTTTCCGCAGTCACATCTGCAAAGCCATACAACGCTTCCCCGCTGTCCCCGCTCCTCTGTGGGGCGGACTGCAGTCAGCCGCCCAAAGCGCATCCCCGAGATATCACGCTGTCCCGGTCCTACCGCAGAACCGCATCCGCAGTCCTTCACACTCCCCCTTTGAAGGCATCGGGTATCAAGCAGAATCTCGCCTCCGCACGCACAGCGGCATTTCCAGACTATGTATCCTGCCTTTCTCTGATCCGTCCTCTCTTCCACTGTCAGCCTACCGACTTTGGTTCCAATCCCTATCACAGAGCAACTCCTGCCTCTCATGCTTTATACGGGCATTGCCGGAAAGCGACGCAGAAGACTATACTCTGCGACATTTTTGTCTGTAATTTGAAAAACGACAGCACTGAAACAGCTTGTCTAAAAACAAATGGTGATTTTTAAACGGCTCATATTTTCCCGTTTCTGCTCCAGATTTGGATGGACATATTGATTCAGAGTAACACTGATATTTGAATGACCCAGAATTTCGCTTAAGGTCTTTACGTCAAATCCGGCCTCTATACAGCGGGTCGCAAAGGTATGCCGCAGGGTGTGGAAATGTACCTTTTTAATCTGACATTCTTCCGTATATTCCTTCAGGCGGCGCTGAAGCTTCCGGGGTTCCATGCATTGACGGGTTCCCGTGAGAACAAACGCCTGGGGATCCTTCGGATCAAACCGCGCACACAGAGCAGACAAATCCGGCATAAGGGGAATTGTACGGCAGGAGCTGTCCGTTTTTGGGCTTCCTATTACAAGCTCCGTCTTAACATAGCTTTTTGTATCAGGAGACTGCACTCTCTGTACTGTCCGGCAGACAGAAAGCGTTTCGGATTTTCGGGAAATATCTCCCCACCTCAGCGCACACACTTCTCCGATCCGAAGCCCGGTTCGAAGGGCCAAATACACCCCGAATTTACTGAGATCCATTTCATTGGCCAGAAAATGCATCAGTTTCACTTCCTCCTCCTCACTTAAGACCCGGACCTCTTTTCTCGGCCCCTTGGGATAGATTATCTCAAGATCGGTGAGCTGCTGCCCGCTTCGTTTTTTTGCATAAAGAAAGGCGGATTGGAACAGTGCCAGAATATTTCGGGCAGTCTTGGCGGAAAGCTGCTTTTTATACAGCAGTATCTGTGTAAAGCTGTCAACGTCCTCCGAGGTAATCTCCCAAAGCTGTCTGTCCCCAAAAAATGGCTTGATATGATTTTCTATATCCGCCTTGTACCTTGCTCTGCTGGACACTTTAAGGCGCGTTCTGTTTGCGGCAATCCAGTTATCACAATAACGGCCAAACGTATTTTCACGCGCCTCTTCGTTCTTTGCCATTCCCTCTGCAGCCCGGGAGGAATGTCTGTCCTTTTGTACAAAATTTTCTTCTCTGCCTGTCATAATAGCAACACCTCCGTTTTTTTCTAAGTTTACCGAAATACGAAGGCCATTTCATGACAGAATTGCAAAAATTTAAAATAAGCTTGAAAAAAATTGCTGAAAAGAGCTTGAAAAAGTGTAGAAAACCAGTTGCGAAACGCAAATGATAAGAGTATAATAAAATCGATAGCCGGCATGGTCGGTTGTGTCGCAGAGTATAGTCTTCTGCGACATTTTTGTCTGTAAACCGACCGGCCTCCGTCTTTTGGCATCAGCCTAAAAATTCCGTTAAAACCTCCTTTAGAACCTGCTCCTCGGACTTGTTTAGGGAGCTTGTCTGCCTTGGTTCCTCTTTTTTCTCCTGTCTTACTTCCCTGCGTGACTCTTCCTGAAAGTTTGGGTAGACCTCGTTTGCTCTCCCTCCGAAGCTGTTTCTCAGCTGCTCTCTCCGGCTTTCCTTCAGAATTACCGAAAGCTCCCGAATGTCCGCCCGGATACACAGGAGCAGTATCATGATTGCCGCCCAGCCTATTGTTAAACCAATTTCAAACATCCGGATTCCCCCTGCCTGTCCTATTATTTCAGTGTACTGACCACCTGGCAATCGAACTAGGCATGCGGAATGTCTTTAGAGTGTCAGCCCGATTTGCAAATGGCCGGTACGCCGGTAGATGCCTGGAAAATTATGGCACTACAAATATTATAGACGGTGCGCTCCGAAATGGAAATAACAGTTTAGCGCCAGGCTTTGACAATTGTCTACACCTGGCGCTTTCTTTCGTGTCTTTTTATGTTCTTTTAATATACATCCTCCGGTATCCGGGCTACAAAGGCTTCTATCAGTTTAACGGAATGTTCGATTGCCTGACGCTCAAAGGTCGGATAGTCCATGGTTGCGCTGTCATCGGCCTTGTCGGATATGGCCCTCACAATTACAAAGGGAACACGATTCAAATAAGCGGCCTGAGCAATCGCCGCTCCTTCCATCTCCGTGCAGTATCCGTCTGTCCAGGAAGCAATCTCATTTTTAATCGAACGCTCCGCGATAAATTGATCCCCTGTCACAACCCGGCCTACAAATACACCAATCTCCGGGTTTACCTCCTCGCAGGCCTCTCTGGCTATGGAAATCAGCTCCGGATCCGCCGGAAAGCTTACGGTTCCCATGCGGGGAATCTCTCCTCTTGCATATCCGAAATTCCGGGCATCCATGTCGTGCTGAAGGGTATCGGAGGAAATTACAATGTCTCCGATGTTGATCTCCGCCTTTAAAGAACCTGCAATGCCTGTATTAATAAGGCGATTGACATTGAAGACATCTACCAGGATCTGTGCACACAGTCCGGCATTGACCTTACCGATTCCGCTGCGGACCACTACAATCTCATGGCCGTTTAAGGTTCCCTGATAGAATTCCATGGAAGCCTTTTTGACAATAACCTCTATCTCCATCTTTTCTTTTAAAAGAGCAATCTCTTCCTCCATTGCTCCGATGATTCCGATTCTTCCCATATGCATATTCTCTACTTTCTTTTCTTTTGGATGCGTATTTTTGCTTTTTTATTTTAGCAGTTATGCGGGCGGATTGCAACCTTGATCGTGGCAGGGCTTTCCAAAAAAACCTGCTGCATGGCCTTGAGGTGATTTTTTGGTTATTGATGTTTCAAAGGATGTATCTAACTCTCATGTATTGAGGTAATTGACGTAACTTTTGAAGGCTGTTATAATTGCTATGTTTATGATGAAAGGAAGGAGGATGCTTTATGACATATCGGACAAAAGGGACGTGCTCTATGGCTATTCAGGTGGAGCTGGCTCCGGATCATACGATTGAGCATGTGGAATTTATCGGCGGATGTTCCGGGAATACCCAGGGGGTGGCTATTCTGGTTCAGGGAATGAAAGCGGAGGATGCCATTGAAAAAATTGAAGGGATTCGCTGCGGAGCCAAACCTACTTCCTGCCCGGATCAGCTGGCTAAGGCTTTGCGGGTGGCTTTGGAAGAGGATGTGGAAAAACGGTAAGGGGGTGGTCCTTACCGTTTTTTATCTAAATTTCTTAATATTTATTGTGTGCATTTTATAGCATTAGTACGAGTTGTTGTTGATTCTGTTGTGGAATTCTTTGTAGCGCTGTGAACTCCCCGTGCTACGTAATATCTTCCACTTGTTGCGGAGATATTTGTTTTACTTCCATAACATGTTGCTGTATTGTTTTCTGAAAAGTAATAGCTTCCAATCTGAGCAAATGTACTGCCCCCATCAGAACTCTCATCTAGATAAATTCCCACCTTTATTGTATCACATATGACATGTGCAAAAGTAGTTCCAGAAACACTAACCCTTCCTCTACTTGAATCTTTTATCCCACAAATTCCTTCTTTTAAATAAGTCCCTCTAGCAATCACATACCAATGTGTTATAGACTCTTTTTCTGTTTCTACATACTCATAATAGCTTGGAACTTCTATCTCTTCTGCACTTACTGTTATTACAGTAGATGACCATAATGTTCCTAATAAAATGAAACTTAAAAGCATAGAAAAAACTTTATTACATATTTTCATTTAAATTACCTCCTATCTCAACTCCGCAATACCTCTAAATTAAGTTATTCATTTTTAAACACTAATCCATATAAAATGTTTTTAAATTCTTCAAGCTCCATATCTGTTGACAATTGATAATAGGCATTTCCATACTCCATTTGTACCCAATAAAATCTATTTCCATCTTTTTTATCTATTTCTAAAATTTCTAATTCTTTCTCTAAATAAAAAGTTTTAACTATGTCAACTTCTTTTCCATCGAGTTGTGCATTAAAAGAAGCATTATTATATTGTTTGTTTTCATAAATACTTAAAATATTAGTGCTATTGTGAAACTCCATTATTGCTTCACCCATCTCTGCTTCTATATAAACTTTATCTAATTTCATACCATTAGGTTTATCAGCTAATCTTAACGCAAGAATACCTATTTCATTTTCAATTTTCTCATATGCCTCTTCTTCTCCCAATTCAACATAAAGAATATCCTCTGTATCTGTCATAATATCAAATGCTAGCTTTCCCTCTTGTCTCTCCACCTTCAACATATACAACCGAGCTCCTTTCACCCCGACCCCAGTTCCAGCCACCAGCACCGCAACCATAGCCACAGTAGCCCATGTTTTTGTTTTCCGCCGGGCAGGCGCAGGGAAAGGCAGGATCTTTGCTCTCTGATGTAACCGCGCGTTCGCCTTCTCTTCTTTCATCTCCTTCTCTCTCGCCTTAATCCGTTCCATCAGCTCTTTGTAGGAATCCTTGGGCATTTCCAGTGTTGCGAGGTGTTTTTTGGTACTCACTCTCCTTTCCAGCGTAGCTGCTTCTGATTCAATTTCCTGCTTCAGTGTTTCTTTTAAATCCTTTTTCTTCATTCTGTTTCCTTTATTTTGCGGATTATGAATTGACAGACGAGCGGGAAGCTATCATAATAACCATAGATTGTTTTCCCAATGGAGGTTAGATCATGAAGCGAATCCTATTGACCGGCGGCGGTACTGCCGGACATGTAACCCCGAATATTGCCCTTTTGCCAAGGCTCCGCGAGCTCGGATATGAGATTTCCTACATGGGCTCCTATGATGGTATTGAAAAGAAGCTGATTGAAGAGCTGCAAATTCCTTATTATGGAATCTCTTCCGGAAAGCTCCGCCGATACTTTGATCCGAAAAACTTTACCGATCCTTTTAAGGTCCTGAAAGGATACGGGGAAGCCTGCCGGATAATTAAAAAGCTCTCACCGGACGTTCTGTTTTCCAAAGGCGGTTTTGTCTCCGTTCCGGTGGTTCTGGCTGCTAGGCGTTACCATATTCCCGCAATTATCCACGAGTCCGATATGACACCCGGCCTTGCCAATAAGTTGTGTATTCCTTCCGCCCGAAAGGTCTGCTGTAATTTCCCGGAGACTATTTCATACCTTCCGGCCGGCAAAGCAGTACTCACCGGCTCCCCTATTCGTCAGGAGCTTCTTAAGGGGAACCGCCTGAATGCTCTTCGCTTTACAGGACTGTCCGCAAATAAACCGGTTATTCTGATTATGGGCGGCAGCATGGGCGCTGCAGCCGTGAATGAGGCTGTCCGCCGTATTCTGCCAACTCTTTTGAGGGAATTCCAGGTTGTCCATCTCTGCGGTGCCGGAAAGCTTGATCCCTCTCTTGGTCACTTGGCTGGTTATGTACAATATGAATACATCAAAAGCGAACTAAAGGATCTCTTTGCTCTTGCGGATATTGTCATATCACGAGCCGGCGCCAACGCCATCTGTGAGCTCCTGGCCCTGAAAAAGCCAAGCCTTCTGATTCCTCTCTCCGCTGCTGCCAGCCGGGGAGATCAGATTTTAAATGCACGCTCTTTTGAAAAGCAAGGTTTCAGCATGGTGCTGGAGGAGGAAGCCGTTACGAACGAAGCACTGCTTCAGGCCGTCCATACCCTTTATGAAAATCGTGCATCCTTCTCCTCAGCCATGGACAGCAGCCAGCAGGCTGATTCCATTGAAACCATTATCCGTTTGATTGAGGAAGCTGCCGTACACACTTAACCCCAAGGGAATGTATTCACATTCCCTTTTAAAATTCCTCATAATCCTTTTGATAATGACTGGTCAGCCAATGCTTTGCTTTTCTCAAATGCAAATCTACGGTACTGAGTGAAATTCCCCGTTGCTTCGCAATGACCTTTCTTGGAACCTCCAGATATTCCGCCAGCATAAAAACTTCATACCAATTGACATTCTTTCTGCGCAGACCCTCAAGCATCCTGCCTAAAAATTCTCTTTGTGCTCTCTGTTCCAGATGGCTTTCAATGCAGTTTTCACATTCCATCAGGTACTCCATCTCTGCAGTACCGCTGAGGAGGATCGTATACTGTCCGCCTTTGCGGCAATAATCCCGTGCTTCGTTGGCCGCAATTACCACCAGCCAAGCTCTCACCCGCTCTTCGTCCACATGCTCCTGATAACCGTAGAGCTTTTCGAAAACTCTTTGGCAGATGTCCTGTGCGGTGTGATAATCCTCCGTCAAGTCATAAGCTACTTTCATTATTAAATTCTTGTATTTTTCGTACATTTCACGAAATTTCTCTTCTGTATTTAACATTCTTTCCTCTAACTTCCTCCCCCCTTATGTTTCCGAAATCAATTGTACAAGTTCCTTTAATTCCTCCGAAGAAACCTTCCCCGGATTCCATGCTATTCCTGCCCCATCCTGTTCATATCTTGGTATCAAATGCAGATGGAAATGAAATATGGTCTGACCTGCGGCAGCCCCGTTATTCTGCACCAGATTGAAGCCGTCGCATCCCAATGCATCCTTCATTCGTTCTGCCAGCCTCTTAGCCAAAAGAATGGCTTTTACAGCCAGCTCGTCATCCAGTTCAAACAGATCTGCATAATGTACCTTGGGGACAATTAACGCATGTCCTTTTGTTGCCGGATTTAAATCCAAAAACACGCGGAAATCCTCATCCTCATATATCGTAGAAGACGGAATCCCGCCATTGGCAATCTTACAGAAAATGCAATTCTCTTTTCCCATAATTCTCCCTCTTTCTATTAATTCAGCCAGGGTATCCCCCGTACTTTGTCGAATTTTGCCGATCTGTTCCATATTGTCAAGCATCTCCCAGCATGCTACACTTATTTGCAGGAGTGATGTGAATATGGAAGATACAAACTTTACCATTGCAAAAATAACACATGAAATTCGCAATCCGCTTACACTGATCAACAGCTCCCTTCAGCTGATTCAGTCCATGCATCCGGAGGTGAAAGAATTCCGGTTTTGGTCTCAGACACTGGAGGATGTCTCCTATGTCACTCAGCTTCTGGATGATTTGGCAGTCTATAGTGATAAACGTCGTTTCTTTATGTGTGAGGTGGATTTAAAAGAAGTTATACATTCCTTAGAGGAAAGCCTAAAACCTTATGCCCAGATGAATCAGAAACACTTTACCGTACATATGCCGACACAGCTGCCCGCCGTGTTTGGCAATCCTATGAAGCTAAAGCAGGCATTTCTAAATCTCCTCAAAAATGCCTTTGAATCCACAGGAGAAAATGGCTGTGTCTCCTTGTCAATCAGAAAGTATCTTGATCGGATTATTATTCGGATTACAGATGACGGCTGCGGCATGAGCCAGGAAACCATCGAAACAATCTTTAATCCCTTTTCATCAAGCAAATCATATGGCACTGGGCTGGGACTTGCAATTACGCAGAAAATCATTCAGGCTCATTACGGCGAAATTGAAGTGGCATCCACCCTGGGGAGAGGAACTACTTTTACAGTAACCATTCCCCATATATAACCATATTTTAGTATATTTTTCATAATATTACAAGCAATTTTCAAAAAATGAAATTAATCTCAATTAATTAAGACAATTCAGTCTTTTTGGAAAATTATTTTAAAAATGAAAAAGCACCGACCCCGCGGCTAATCCGCAAAACCAGTGCCCTGCATGCGCGATCAGGGGTTCGAACCCTGGACACCCTGATTAAGAGTCAGGTGCTCTGCCAGCTGAGCTAATCGCGCTTATCTGTCATTCTTTTTTGGTCTTTCATTTTCGACGCAAGAATTATTATATACGATTGTTTTATAAAATGCAAGTGTTTTTTCATATTTCTTGACCTTTTTTCACTTTTTGTATAAAATGATAATAAATTAGCAATTATTCATTAAAAAACACTGCAAAGAGCCTAAAAGGAGACTACTATGAGACTTCGCAAAATAAAAGGAGCCGACGAAACGGTTGCTGCCAGCCCTTATGTTATTCAGAGAGGCGCCTTACAGCACATAGATTGGAAGAAGCTTTTTGGAAATGATCACCCGCTTCATATAGAGATTGGTATGGGAAAAGGACGCTTTCTTATGGAATTGGCCGGCCGCAATCCGCAGATTAATTATGTTGGAATTGAGCGCTATACAAGTGTTCTGATAAAGGCCATCAAAAAAATGGAGGCTGCCCCTTTATCCAATCTCTTTTTTATGTGTATGGATGCCGCAGATTTGGAACAGAGCTTTGCTGCCGGAGATGTGGCACGTATCTATCTGAATTTCTCCGATCCATGGCCAAAGGAGCGCCATGCAAGGCGGCGTTTGACCTCTGTGGAATATTTGAAGCGCTATGATGCCGTTCTCGCCCCGGAGGGCCGAATAGAATTCAAAACGGACAATGAAGCTCTTTTTGACTTTTCCCTGGAGAGTGTAAAAGCCGCTGATTGGAGATTATTAAGCTGTACTCGGAATCTCCATCAGGATCCGGAAATGAATCATGAAAATATTATGACAGAATATGAAGAAAAATTTTCCGCTCAAGGTAATCCCATTTACAAAATGATTGCCTGCCGGTAAATTTTTCATTTGTCTGATAATTTACTTTATATTTCGACATTAGCAATGTCAAGGAAAATTTTCTATTTTTTCCTCATAAAAGCATTTTATCTGATTTGTACAGAACGCATGTTTTTAAGATTACTATGTAAACTCACTTATTTAGTGGGAAACAATGTGGATAATGTGGATAACTGCGTTGATAACTTGCTTTTTCGCCTTTTTTAAAACCTTAAAATGTGGATAACTTTTTTATAACTATTTAGTTTTTAGTAATTTTTTTCCAGTGGTTCAAAAAGTTTGTGCAAATTGTAGATTCGCTGCTTTTTTACTCTATTTGCTGTAAACCGCCTGTCTGAAAATATAGATACATTTCTTTTATAAAAAGTTATCTTTTGTGTAATTATTATGCTGCATACTATCTGATCCGCAAGCGGACAATACGTTTATTTTCCTCCAGCCTCTTTTTCTCATGTAATACGCTTATAGATGTATATACGCTAAAATAACCACCTTTAAACCTGCCTCCCTACATTTATCTTATAACCCCTAAAAAGCTCTGTCTTCAGCTCATAGATACCGTTTATTTCTTTAAATCAAATTCATCAAGCCCTTTCCTGCTTTTCTCTATAAAACCTTCATACTGTCATCAGGCAAGCAATACATAGCATCTCTGTAAAAATCAAAAACACCACGGCACTTTTTCTGCAAAAGCCGTGGTATTCCCTCTATAATAAAACATCTTTATTTCCATTAAAAAATGCCCAGAACCGGAATCGAACCAGTGACACGAGGATTTTCAGTCCTCTGCTCT